>Ga0055584_100000945_pt1 | contig 28066 bp, 22 predicted proteins | sample OSDHelmetaG_FD_58716 | JGI IMG/M metagenome (GOLD analysis project Ga0055584, IMG submission 58716) | Pelagic marine sediment microbial communities from the LTER site Helgoland, North Sea, for post-phytoplankton bloom and carbon turnover... | ecosystem: Environmental > Aquatic > Marine >... | reverse complement strand
CGTTACCGGAAGGCGCTATTCGATCACCCGCAGCGGATGATCCCGAACGGACACCAGATCGAGCATGAAACCATCCTCGAGGTCACCTCGGCCGACGGTGTCGAGCAGGCGACGGACGACCTGATCGTCATCGACGCAGTAGGCAAAAACGATCCTTCGGAAGCACTGAATACGTTCCTCGGACTCGATCCGCAGGACGCGATCTTCGAGCCGCGGAGCAACCGAAGCTGCAACGAGCCGCCGCAGCGAGCCAAGAAGCGCTAACGACGGCAGAGATCTCGAGGCGATAGGCCTCGTGACTTCCAGGCCCCCGGAGAAATCCCGGGGCCTTTCTCGTTCGAATGCACCCGTGGACTTCGGCTCGTAGACGCACCGGGCGACGGCGCCGAACGAAACAGTCGGGAGAGTCGGATCAGATGCGCTGGTCGAGCACGATCGTGACGTCGCTCGAGCCGGGTTCGACCGGAGCCTCGGCATCGCCCGCGAGATCACCAGGGCGGCGCGTCATCGCGTCGCCGTCACCATCGAGCCGGGCGGTCAGTGCGATCGGCCCTGCGAACGGGATCCCCTGGATCATCGCGTGCTGCGGACCGATCGCGAAGACGTAGGGCAGGCTCGGATTCGGAATCCGGCGCACCGCGAGCGGCGGCCCACCGCTGGTGCCTGCGCGGCGCGCGATCACGAACAGCGTCGAATCCGCGCGCAGGGCACCGGCCAGATCGGCCGGGATCTCGATGCGACCACGGATCGTCGCCGGGTCGTCGTCGCCGGCCGGTGCGGGCTGACCCGGTCGGACCGACGGCAGCTCCCCACCCGGCTTGGGACCGCCCATGGCATTGGCAGTTCCCGAAGTCCCGGGTCCATCACCGGCATCGGGGAAGATGCGTGCGAGATCGGGCTCGCGCGGTTCCTCTCCCTCGACATACGGTTCGAGGTTGCGGTTGCAGGCGGTCAGCGCGCAGACGAGAGCCGCGGCGAAGGCGAGACGGGAACGCATTGCGGCGGAACGTAGCGCACCACTCCGTCCCTCCCGAGTGCACACTGGCCCCGCATGCTCAGGAGCACTAACCAGGAGCCCGCCAACTCGGCGAGGCCAGCACGCCCTGCGTCGAGCCGGCGCGCAAACTCGGACTGGGGCGCCGGAGCCGCGTCCCTTATCGCCGTCGTGCTGGCCGGAGCCTGCTCCGCTGCCCAGCCGGATCCCCGGCCCAACCTGCTCATCTGGCTGAGCCACGGAATCGAGGCGTCCCAGGGCCCCGAAATCGCACTTCTGGCCCGGTCATCGCTGCGGTTCTCGCGTGCTTACGCGGCGAGCGGCGAGACCCGCCCAGCGCTGACGGCGCTCCTCACAGGGCAGCCGCCCGGTTCGGAAATCGCTGCTTCTGAGCAGGGCTCTCCGCTTTCGGAGCTGGCCGAGCGGCTGCGTGCAGCCGGCTACACCACGCGCGCAGTCCTCGCGGAGGATGCCCCGGACGACGTCGCCGATCTGTTCGGCGGTTTCGAGTACGTCCAGCGCTCACCGAGCACAGAGGAGCGGTCGCAGCTCGAGCGGATGTCGGCTGAGCGGGCTCCCTGGCTGTTGTTGCTGTACGCGGCACCCGATCTGGGCGCGGGTTCGGGTGCCATCACAGACGCAAGCTCGAGCGTGCGGCCGCAGACGACTCTCGGCGACTGGCTGCGAGAGCTAGCGCGACTGGGTATGACCGACGACACCCTGCTCGCAGTGACTGCGGACCATGGGGTCCAGGCCGTTGAATCAGTCGCCGCGAAGCAATCGAAGACCACGGAGCCTCGGAACCGCCCCGGGCCCTACGAGGAGCGGATTCGAGTGCCGCTGCTGCTGCGGCCGCCGCACGGGATCGAGGCGCGCACGATCAGCCAGCCCGTCTCGTTGCTGTCCCTCGCGCCGACCTTGCTCGAGCTGGCCGGCGTACCCGCGGCGAGCACGCAGCTGCCTTCGGCGGGCTCACTCAGCCCGTGGCTGTTCGGCGACCCGGCCAGGCCATCCCGGGCGCCGATCACGAGTCGAGTCGGACGGCGGATCGCAATCATCGAGGCGCGCTACAAGCTGATCGCCGACGACGGCACGGCGGGGCACAGCGCACTGGAGGACATCGAGCTCATCGAGCAGTCCGGTCGATTCGAACTCTTCGACCTCGCTGCCGATCCGCTCGAGCGCCGCAATCTGTCGACCCAGCGGCCCGACCTACGGCGACGTCTGGCACGCCGGCTCGCAGCGTCCCAGGCCCCGCTGCGCGTCGACCGACTCAGCCTGCCGTGAGTCCGTTGTCGACCGTGAAGACGGAGCCGTGGACGCTCGACGCCGCATCCGACGCCAGGAACGCAATCGCCTCGGCGATCTCCGAAGGCTCCGACATCCCGCGCATGCCCATGTATCGCATCATCAGCTTGGGATTTGGGTCCTTGGGCAGCTTCATGTTGTCGGTCATCCCGCTCTTGGTCCCCGACGGGCAAACGCAGTTCACGCGGATCGGCGACTTCATGTACTCCATCGCCATGGCGCGCGTGATCTGAATGACCGCCCCCTTGGTCGCGCAGTAGGGAACGGTGTAGGCCTGACCCATCAGGCCCGCGTTCGAAGCCACATTCACGATGTTGCCTGACGTCTCTTCGAGCTGCGGGATCGCGGCCTGCGACAGGAAGAACACCGCCTTCTGGTTGATCGAAACCATCCGATCCCAGTCCTGTTCGGTGATCTCGGTCATCCGCTCGATCTGTGCGATACCGGCCACGTTGAGCAGGATGTCGAGCTTGCCGAACGCGGATACGGCCTGCGCCACCGCGTCGAAACAGGCGTCGCGCGTGCTGATGTCGACCCGTGCGGTCTGGATCTTGCCCCCGGCGCCGCTCAGCTGCTGGGCGATGTCCGCCAGGCCGGCCTCGTTCACATCGATCCCGAAGACGGAAGCCCCGTCGGCCGCGAACAGCTCGGCACAAGCCCGGCCCATCCCCGATGCTGCACCCGTAATCAGCACGACCTTGTCGTCGAAGCGTCCCATGTCCATCACTCCTGCTCAGTCTCGCCGGTTGCGTTTGGAGGTCGAGGCGAAGGCGTACGACGATAGCAGTTGGCTCGGGCGATCAGGGCCCGAGCCAACTCCTCGATGAGCTGCAATCGACCTGATCGTTCGTGGCCCGCAGATCCCCTCATCCACTCGCGGCAGCCCGGGTTATACTGGGCGGCGACGGAGCCCGGGGGTGGTCGCCGCACGGACGTGCGGAGAAAACGGCCTGAGAGCATACCCCTCGAACCTGATCTCGTTCGCGCGAGCGTAGGGAAGGGCCCGGATCGCACCGCTTCGCGGCGCTCCGTTGCAACCGAGGCAGCACTGCTCCCTCGAACAACCGGAGACGTCATGGCCAGCGAACCGATCATCCCCCGACCGAAGCGATACACCCTGCCCCAGCTCGGCAACGATCCGTCGACCACGGGCCAGGGAACGACCCCTGGCAGTTTTGCCAACGCCCCCTCGATCGGCGGCGCGACCACCTTCAGCTCACCCGACACACCCGGCATGCCGGCGCCCTCCGGCAAGACCGCCTGGGACTTCATGCCCGACGACTGGCACCGCGACGGCGCCGGCCGCTGGCACGCGCCCGACGGCTTCGTCCCGGTCACACAGCTGGAGCACGCCCGCCTCGGCACGATCACCCCCGAGATGAAGCGCGTCGCCGAGCGCGAGCCGCACCTGACCGCGGAACAGGTCCGCGATGAAGTCGCGACGGGGCGCATGGTAATCCCGGCCAACCGCGTTCACCTGCAGCACGAGCTCGACCCGATGGCGATCGGTCGCGCGTCGCTCACCAAGGTCAACGCCAACATGGGCGCATCACCCGTCTCGAGCGGCACCGAGGAAGAGGTCGAGAAGCTGCGCTGGGCCGAGCGCTGGAAGGCCGACACCGTGATGGACCTCTCCACCGGTGGGGACCTCGACCTCACCCGCCAGGCGATCATCCGCAACAGCCGGGTGCCGATCGGAACCGTGCCGATCTATTCGATGATCATCGACCGCAAGATCGAAGACCTGTCGCCGACGATCATCCTCGAGTCCCTCGAGCAGCAGGCGCAACAGGGCGTCGACTACTTCACGATCCATGCGGGCGTGCTGCGCGAGCACCTGACGCTGGTGACGCAGCGCCTGATCGGAATCGTCTCGCGCGGCGGATCGCTTCTCGCGAAGTGGATGATCCACCACGGCGCTGAGAACCCGATGTACACGCTGTGGGACGAAATCTGTGCCGTGCTGCGTCGCTACGACGTGACGTTCTCGATCGGCGACGGCCTGCGGCCTGGCGGTCTGGCTGACGCGACGGACGCTGCGCAGCTCGGCGAGTTGCAGGTGCTCGGCGAACTGACGGAGCGCGCCTGGAAGGGCGGCTGCCAGGTGATGGTCGAAGGCCCGGGACACGTTCCGTTCGACCAGATCGAGTACAACATGAAGCTGCAGCGACAGCTCTGCCACGGCGCACCGTTCTACGTTCTCGGCCCGCTGGTGACGGACATCTTTCCCGGCTACGACCACATTACGAGCTCGATCGGCGCGACCGCAGCAGCCTATCACGGCGCCGCGATGCTCTGTTATGTGACGCCCAAGGAGCACCTCGGGCTGCCGAAGAAGGACGACGTCAAACAGGGCTGCATCGCGTACAAAATCGCAGCCCACGCGGCGGACATCGCACTCGGCATTCCCGGCGCACGGGACCGCGACGACGAGTTGACCAAGGCCCGTGCGGCCCTCAACTGGGAACGCCACTTCGATCTGTCGTTCGATCCGGACACCGCCCGCGCGTACCACGACGAAGACCTCGACGTGGACACCGACTTCTGCGCGATGTGCGGCCACGACTGGTGCTCGGTTCGCATCAGCAAGGAGATCACGCTGTTCGTGTCGGGCAATGACAAAGAATACGCATGGGACAAGCCCAAGGTTTCCGAGGCACTCACCGAGGAGCAGCGCGAGATTCTCGAAAAGCGCGGCGTCCTATCGCCCTCGGAGGTCCACCGCCTCGCGAGCAAGACGAAGCACGAGATGATCGGGGAGAGCGACGGCGAACTCGCGGCGTGCCACAGCACCGTCGTCAGCGAGCAGGAAGCTCGTCGGCTGCAAGACGAGCGCCTCGACCCGAACACGCTCGAGCCGCTCGCCGAGCTCTCGCCGGATTCACTGCTCGCGCCCTGATCCGGACGAGATCCGTTCGGACCGCGCGGGCTAGAGCGCCCGCGCGGTCCGCCAGGTCGCATACAGCAGGGCGAAACCGCCAATCGGAGCCAATACGATCCCGAGTCCAGGATCGCCGGCATAGATGATCACCCCGCCGAGCAGGAAACCGAGCGGGAGCAACAGTGTGGAAGCGAGCAGCGGCACCGACGCGCCCGCCATCGCGCTCTCGCTCTCGTTGGATGGGTCGAGGTCACGCGTGCGCAGCGTCAACGCGTAGGCGATGTTGATCAAGCCAAGCAGAGTCCCGTGGGCATGCGCGAGCGTCCACATATGGCGGCGGGTCGCATTCGACAGGTCGAGGTAGAAACCGAGCTTCAGACCGTGCAAGCCCTCGAGCACAATGCCCAACAACACGAACCCACACAGCGCCCACCAACCAAAGCGCAAATGGAGCCGAACCAGCGCTGTGAAGTCGCTCGGGGCGGGGTTCGCGGTCTTCGGACTCTCGGAATTCGCCACCATCGCCTCGTTCTCTCCACTCGTAGCTCGATTGACTCGCTAGTCCGGCCGATCTTGCGAGTCCGTCTCGCAAAGCGCTGGCGCGAGGGGATTACTCCGCGCGGAAGGCTCGGCCATTGTCGCGCTCGTCCAGTAGCACCGCGAACTCCTTGGCCATCGTCTGACCAGCACCGTCGATCAACACCCGCGCTCGCAGCTCCGGATCGCCGGCTTCGGGCCCGCTCCACGCCTCGATCAGCCGATTGCGCAAAGCGCGGCGGCTGGGAGGAGTCTCCAGGTAGTCGAAATTCATGTCACGCGCGTCGGGTCGCTGCTGGAGCGCACGTGCCGCAATCGCGCGAACCGCGTCATAGGGATCGAGGAACAACTCGCCGAGCACCGGTAGTGCCCAGTCATCGGCTCCCGAGGCAAGCCGCGCCGGCTCCCATCCCAGATGGAATGCCATCAGCGCCCGTTGGCCGGCGTCGCCGCGCAGCGCGACCAGGACTCCCTGGGCGGTCGTCGAGTGCGCCGGGTCTTCGAACACCGGCACAGGCGTTCCATACCACGCCTCGAGCTTGTCGGCGGTCCATGCCAGCGTCTGATCGAGGTGGCACAGGTTGCACGCGTTCGGCCGCCCCGTTGCAAGTTCGGTCGCCGTGTCCGGATTCTCGATGAAGTGGCTCCGCGTCGCGTTGAGCAACCCGTAGGCCGTGTTCGGCATGTGGCAGTTGTAACAACTGCTGCCGGTCGAATTCGCGGCATGGTGGCTGTGCTCTTCGAGCGCTGCCGGCTCGGCGAGCGCCGGATGGCACTCGACGCACGCATCGTTGCCCAGACGATCGGATGCGAGCTGGTCGTTGGCCCATTCCGGAGTCGAGCGCGGGTCATCGGTTGCTCGGTGCAGCTGGTGACAGCTCAGGCAGGTGTATTCGCCCGACGCATAGCAGGGTGAATCGCGAACCCCCTGGTACTCGCGGCCAGACACGTTGACGACGCCGTCCGGCCAGAAGCGATCTTCGATGAAGTGAGGGTCCTGCCTCAAGACGCGGTCGTGGAACACGTTGTCGCTCTTGCCTGGACGGCCGTCGACGATGTAGCGAGCCTCGCTCAGATCGTCGCCAGCTCGGTAGGGCAGACCGTTGCGCGACCACTGCCGAATCCGTGCCGTCGAGCCGAGCCCCTGCACCGCATGACACTGACCACAAACGTCGAGCGATCGATCGGCGTCGAGACGCGACGGGTTGACGATCGTGTCGTCCGGCTCGCTCGAGAAGTAGCCACGGTAGCGGCGGAACAGGGACCGGTTTGCGCGGACGTGCTCCTCGCCGGGGCCGTGGCAGCTCTCGCACGCGATCCCGAACTCGGCGACACGCGTGTCCATCGGTGCCGCGCCGGGATCGGGGAGTTCGAACCCGGGCTTGCCGTGCGTGGCATGGCAGCGGACGCAGACGGTGGACCAGTAGATCCCCGGCTCCGGAAGATTGCGCTCGCCCACCAACAGCGCGGCGTTGAAGGGCACCCAGCGCTCCTCGCGGACGCGGTAGAAGAACTGGAAACGCCCGACGGCCCGCGTCCCCGGACGCTCGAACCAATAGAGCTGCTGGTGGTGCGAGCCCGTCGTGAGGGCGATCCGGCGCGAGACAGGCAGCTCCTCGCCCGGCTCGGCCCAGGTGGGGTCGGTGGTCGTGACCCAGAAGTCGTCCCCACGCCGATGCGGGATGTACTTGTACTGATAGGACAGCAGCTCGCCGCCGAACGGAGCCAGGACGCTCTCGTCGCTGGGAAGCTGGGTCATCTTGCGGTGATAGGACTCATCCCACGAGGCGTGCTGATTCGGGTGGCAAGCCTGGCAGGCATCCGAGGTGACGAAGCCGTCCATCCGCTCCGTGTAGGGGGAACCGGGAGAGGGAGTCGCGGCGGCGATCCGCGAATCCTCGAGACCCGAAACGTCGAGAACCAGGACCACCACGACCCAGGCGGCACTCAGTCCGGCGCGAGCTCGCCTGCCGAGGTTGGTGGTGAGGGAAACAACCAGCAGCACCAGGCCCAGGGCGAAGCCTGTGATGAGGACATCCGGCACCACGATCATCAACGCAGCATACCCTGAAACGAAAGCGGCCCGGAACGCGAAGTCCCGGGCCGTCCCGTCGAAGCTTTTCCCCCCCTGGATCCGCTCCGATCTGCACTGACTGTTTCGGGCAAGCTGCGCATGAACTTGAGCCTTTTGCACAAAACCTGCGGACGCGCGTGCGTGCAGGGGACCGGCAAATTGACCGGGCCGGATCGGCGCACTCCGGGTAGCCTCCGGGCCGTATGAACCGCCTTCTCCTCGCGGCGCGCTGGCTTACGCTCGGCGGCTGGCTCGGCTCCTGGGCGCTGTTCGCGTTCGTCATCGCGCCGACGGCGTTTCGAGTACTGCCCTCGGGCGAGGTAGCGGGAGCGCTCGTCGCGCCGGTGCTGCGCACACTCCATCTCTATGGGCTGTTTGCCGGCTGCGTTCTATTTGCGATCGCATTCGCATTTCGGGAGGGGACACTGCGAATCGGGCTTCCTGCCCTGCTCGCTCTGTTGTGCGCGATTACAGAATTCGGAGTGACGGGTGCCATCACAGACATCCGGCCGAGCACCTTCGGCCCAGGGACCCCAGAGGGAGCAGCAGAGCGCTTCAGCCAGCTCCACATGGTGTCCCGAGCACTGTTCGGGGTAATTCTTGGGGGAGTGGCGTGGCTCTCCGTGCTGCAGTCTGCCTCTACCGCACGGTCAGACTGAAGAAGACCGCACCGAGAGGCCAGATTTCCTTGGCCCTCGCAAGAGCCGTGAGGTATCCTACGTGGCTCGAATTGAATTTCGCCTTTTCTTACGGGCACTTACAGCGATAGTCGCAGCTTCGGCTGCCTACTTCGGATGAACGACCTTCCCCTCGGTCGAGATCCGCGGTTCGCGAACCCCGGCGGGACTCGCGTTCCCTGAGCATGGCTCAGGCAGGAGACAGACCGATGGACGTCAAAGACGCGAAGATCAAGGTCAATCTGGAGTTCGCCGTCAGCGGCAGCGGTCTGGAAGACGCCCTCGCCGAGTACGATGAACTGACCGTCGAGGGGATGCTTCGCGAAATGCTCGACAAGGCGATCGCCTGCGACGACATCTCGGTCGCCGTGGTCGAGGGGCCCAACACCCTCGAAGACTACGACGAGCTCTCGAACTAGAGCTCTACGCGCGGCCCTCTCCGGCCGGCGCACCCGACAGGTCCACTCCGTCTCACCCGCTCTTCATCGAGCCGCGGTCGCGGCGAGTTCCCGCTGTGCGGTCGCTCCGGTGCGGGCGCAGCCGTACTGCTCGAGTAGCGGCTCGACCCCTACTGGGATCGAAGTGCCGCAACGAGCGAGTCTTGCGACGACGGAGTGCACCAGATCCGGCTGCTACGCTGCGAAACGATGAGCGATGCTTCCGTTGACCTGATTCAGCTTCCGATCTTTCCTCTCGAGAACGTCGTTCTGTTCCCTCGCGTGCAGGTACCACTTCACATCTTCGAACCTCGCTACCGGCAGATGACGCGTGAGGCCCTCGAGGGCGGCCGGCGCATCGGCATGGTCGTGGTGCGACCCGCCAACACCGACGACATGCAGCACGACCCGCCCGTGTTCGAGATCGGCTGCGCCGGCGACATCGAACGCGCCGACGAACTGCCGGGAGGACGGTTCAACGTCGTGCTGAGCGGCACCGCGCGCTTCGCGATCGAACGCGAAGACCCGACTTCAGACGCACGTCCGTATCGCTGGGCCCATGTCCGAATGCTCGAGGACGTCTATGCCGAAGAAGATCGACGTCCGGTGCTAGCGCTGCGCTCCGAGATCCACGATTTGATGCGCAAGCTACTGCTCATCATCGCTCCCAGCCGAGTCGAGATGTTCGAGCAACAACCGATCTTCAAGGTCGGCGACGAGACCTTCGTCAATGCAATGGCGCAGTCCATCGACTTCGGTCCCGCAGAGAAACAAGCGTTGATCGAAAGCGACTCTGTGCGCGAACGCTACGAAAGGCTGGCAGATTTCATGCGCTTTCGACTTGCTGAGGTGTCGAGCGGCGGGAGTTCCGGACCCGGCCTGGTGCAGTAATCATCGGCTTCTCAGAATCCGTCGATTCGTAGAGAACAAAGTCGAAATTAGCCGTATATCGACGATCGGGTTTCTCCCGCAAACTCCCTTCGCGCGCGCACATGAACGTCCGACTCGGCTTCCACCTTGGGCGCGAACTCCCCGAAACTGTGCGGCGATCCGACTTCCTAACGCCGGTTCTCGTCGGGACTCGCTGCCCGCGCACCCGATGCGTTGATGTGTAGGGTGAGTCGAGAGATCGAGGCGAATCCAATTTGCCGGTTCATGGGGGACTCGGCATAATCGCTCGCGTTTGGGACGGACCCGGAAGAATCGGGTGAGAGGATGCCGGTTCCGTCCAAAACCCCTAAAAATTGAACGAGATCTCATGACCTTCCCCCCCAAGGTCTGGGACGGTGTTTTGCGCCGCCTCGCGGCGGAGTTGCCACCGTTCGCCATTGAGTCCTGGCTTGCGAAGCTGGTCCCGGAAGCTCGCGATGGTCAGTTGCGCTTGTTGGCTCCCAACGCATTCCACAAGAATCGCGTGCAGGACAGTCTACTACCGCGCATCAAGACGCTGCTCCGCGAAGAGCTGGGCCACGACATCGTGGTTCAGGTCGAAGTGGGCGGAAGCGATGAAGCCCGTCGCGAGACGTCGCAGCGCGTGCAGGAGGTCTGCGCGCCCGAGCCCGTGCGCGAGCCGCGCAGCGTTCCCGCGGAGCGAGTAACCGGACGCGCACAGATTGCCGTGGGCGAAGGACGACCGACCGCCGCCACCCGGACATCTGCCGGATCCGCCCCCCCTCCGCCCGCCTCCCTCAAGCTGGTCGAGCCTCGCTCGCCCGAGCAGCGAAGCTTCGATCACTGCTTCGACAACTTCGTTGTCGGACCGACCAACGCGCTCGCCCGCGAGGCCTCGCTCGCCATCGCGACGGGGCGGCACAGCCAGCTCCAGAAGCTCTATCTCCACTCGCCGGCCGGCCTGGGCAAGACGCACCTGGCCCGCGCCGTCGCACTCGAGTCGAGCCAGCGCGAACGCGTTCGCTACGCCACCGCCGAGCGCTTCACCAACGATTTCATGGAAGCCGTCCGAGCGAAGACGATCCCCGCGATGGTGCGTCGCTACCGCAAGCAGCTCGATCTGCTCGTGATCGAGGATGTGCAGTTCCTGACGGGCAAGAACGGCACCCAGCTCGAGCTGTTTCACACGGTTCAGGAACTGCTCGACAGCGGCGCGCGCATCGTCTTCACCGGCAATCGGCCGGCGCCCGAGCTCGATCTCGAGCCCCAGCTACGCGATCAGATCTGCAGCAGCTTCCTGGCACCGATCGAGCCTCCGGACACCGCGCTGCGGCGTCAGCTACTGCGCGACAAGGCGGCGGCCGGCGGCGTCGGCCTCCCCGAAGACTGCCTGGACGCGATGGTGCAGCACCTGCAGGGCAGCATTCGCGAGATCGACGCCGCACTGATCCAGCTCGTGACGACCGCCTCGCTGCTGCGCCGACCGATCGACCGCGTGCTCGTCGACGAGGTGCTGGCCGCCAAGGGCGCCGTCCCCGGCGGGAACACCCGACGCCCGACCCCCTCATTGGTGATCGAAGTCGTTGCGCGCTTCTTCGATACGACGCCGGCCGCGCTCGCCACCCGCTCGCGCCGCCGCGACGTCCTCGTCCCGCGGCAGCTGGCCATGTTCCTGTGCCGCCGCTTCACCGACGCCCCGCTCGTCGAGATCGGCCGGGCCTTCGGTCGCGAACACTCCGCAGTCCGCAACGCCATCCGCGTCGTCGAACGGCGCGTGACCGAGCGTGCCCCCTCCCGCTACCAGCTCGAAGCCGTCTCCGAGCGAGTCCGCGACGCCCTGGAGCCGACTCCGGGCCCCTGAGGACTAAGAGGTGCCCAGGCTGGTCAGCCGCTGACGGGCCTTCTCGCCGTCCCGGAAGCGGGTGGGTCCAGCGATGATCGGCTCCGTGTTGGCTTCGGGCTCCAGCGACGGGGGATCGAGGGCGGGGTCGTCGAACCGCTGGTGCTCCCCGTAGAGCGTCGTTCGCTCCACCGGAGTGCGGTCGATCTCTCGGATCAGCCGCCGGAACTCTTCGGGCGGCGTGTTCTCGCCGAAGTCGGAGCCGGACTCTCGGCTGATGGATTCCTCCATAAGCGTGCCGCCGAAATCGTTGGCCCCCGAGCACAGCGCCATCTGGCCGAGCTTCGGCCCCATCTTCACCCAAGACACCTGGATGTTCTCGATCCAGGGGCGCAGGAAGAGTCGCGCGACGGCGATGATGCGGAGGTCGTCGGCGACCGACGGTCCGGGGCGCGAGCCCATGAAGTTGTAGAGCAGGTTGCGCTCGTGGATGAAGCCGAGCGGCACGAACTCGGTGAAGCCACCGGTGCGCTTCTGGATGTCGCGCAGCACACCCATGTGCTCGGCGACGTGCCGCGGCGTCTCGATGTGGCCGTACATCAGCGTCGAAGTCGAGCGCAGCCCGACCTCGTGCGCCGCAGTGACGATCTCGATCCAGCGGTCGCGCTTCAGCTTGTTGGGCGACAGGATATTGCGGATCTCGTCATCGAGGATCTCGGCCGCCGTGCCCGGCATCGTGCCGAGGCCGGCATCGACCAACCACGTCAGGTACTCGGGCAGCGGCATGCCGCTTTTCGAGTGACCGAAGTCGATCTCCTCGGGCGAGAACGCGTGGATGTGGAGGTCGGGGAACTCCGCCTTGATCGACGTCAGAATCTCGCGGTAGTGGTTGTGATCCTTGGCCGGGTGGATGCCGCCCTGGATGCAGACCTCGGTCGCGCCGCGCGCGATCGCGTCCTTGCACTTCCCGAGCAACAGGTCCATCGGGTGGTCGTAGGCCCCGTCTTCGTCCGCGTGACGGGCGAAGCCGCAGAAACTGCAGCCGACATAACAGACGTTCGTGAAGTTCAGGTTCCGACAGACGACATAGGTGACGTCGTCGCCCTTGTCGTCGCGCCGCGCGAGGTCAGCGGAGCGCATCAGAGCGTGCAGGTCCGCGCCCTGCGCGCTCATCAGCCGTTCGGCGTCATCGACCGACAGCTCCTTGCCCGAGAGGGCACCGTCGAGGATCGCAGCCACCTCGGGGGATACGTCTTCATAGAGTCGTTCGAGCATTTCAAGCTGCCTCCTCGCCGGACTGCTGTTTGCTCCGCGCGAAGCCGTCGTCGGTGGCGAATCGCGGGAGGGCCGCCCGCATCTTCTCGTCGAAGAAGTCGGGCCGATCATTGATGTACTGGGGATAGACAGGCAGCCGCTCGACGAGCCTCTGCCCAGCACCCTCGGTCGCTTCGCGCAGCGCGCGAAGCGCCGGCCAGGGCGCCTCGGGATTGATGAAGTCGACTGTCACCGGCGAGACACCACCCCAGTCGTTGAGCCCGGAGCGGAGCAGCAGCCGCAGTACCTCGGGCGCCAGGTTCGGCGGCGCCTGCACGTTCTGCTCGGGCCCGAGGATCAAGCGCGCGAGCGCGACCCAGCCCGCGACGATCTCATCCTGCAAGGACGAGGCGGCGCGCATCTTGGTGCCCGGCTTCGGATGGAATGGCTGAACGATCACTTCCTGGATATGGCCGAAACGATCGTCGAGCTCGCGGATCGCCAGCAGCGTGTCGACGCGCTCCTCGTCGTTCTCGCCGATGCCGAGCAACAGACCCGAGGTGAACGGGATCGCCAGCTCGCCCGCCTCTTCGTGCATCCGGATACGGACGGCGGGATCCTTGTCGGGCGCGTGCATGTGAGGCATGCCCTTGCCGCGCAGGCGCTGACTGGTCGTCTCGAGCATCAGGCCCATCGACGCGTTCCAGGGCCGCAGCGCCGCCATCTCATCTTGCGTCAGGATGCCCGCGTTGGTATGCGGCAACATGCCACCCTCGAAGGCCACCCGGCAGCCGTCGACGAGCAGCTCATTGGTCGAGGCATAACCACGCTCGGCAAGCTCATCGCGGTACGAGCGATAGGCGATCTCCGGCTTGTCGCCAAGGCAGAAGAGCGCCTCTATGCAACCCGTCGCGACACCGCCGCGGACAACCTCGTCGACCTCTTCGAGCGTATAGGTCTTGGCTTCGGCGGAGTCGGGCAGCTTGGCGAACGTGCAGTAGCTACAGCGGTTCCGACACAGATTGGTCAGCGGGATGAAGACGTTGCGACTGACCGAAACGGCGTCGCCGTGCGCCGCTCGCTTGCTCTCGCTCGCGGCATCGAGCACCGCTTCGCGGACGGCCTCGACCCCGAGCTGGGCCGCCAACTGCTCGGCGGGCGCCCGCTCGAGTCGGCCCTCGTCGAGAGCCACCGCCGCCAGACGGCGAGCGTCGGCACCAGACAACGGCGTTTCCGGGGTGGGGAGGCTCAAGGGCGGACCTTTGCGTACGACGAGATCGACCGACTCCGGCGATTCGGGCGACCGTGCAAGCGATATAGGGCGCGAGGACGCAGCCGATGGTAGCGCCACCCGGCCCACGGCTGGGAAACCGTTTTGCAGGCTGGATTCCCGAGTTCTGGACTCGGGTTACGGCTTGACTGGCGGGCGGGGGCATCGGTATCGTCGGCGCTTCCCGGCGCCCGAGCGCAAACCGCTGTTTTGACGCGGCTTTCCGGGTGTTTCCCCGCGGCGATCTCGAGCATCCAACACGAGCGCGCCTCCGCAAATCACGCTTAGAGGATCGACCTATGGCTGCCCATGATGCCCCCCGTTTCCGCGGAAAAGCCGGCGAAAGCTGGAAGGAAGCGCTCACCGCCAAGATGGACGCCGGCTGGTCGGAGGAGATCGACGACTTCGAGAGCCAGATCGAACTCCGCAAGCAGGGCAAGATCGAGGACAAGGTCTTCGCCGAGACACGGCTGCGCCGCGGCGCCTACGGCCAGCGCTACGACGCCGGCACCCGCCACGACGGAATCGACGAGCAGGCGCTCGAGTACCCGGACGTGCCGACCAAGGGTCCGGAGACCGTCTGGGATGCCCCCGGCATGCAGCGGATCAAGATCCCGTACGGCGGCATGTCGCCCGAGCAGCTCGAAGTGCTGGCCGACCTCGCCGAGGAGTACAGCGACGGCATCCTGCACGTGACCACGCGCCAGGACATCCAGCTCCACTTCATCCACATCGAGGACACACCGGACCTGATGCGCCGCCTGGCGGCCGTCGACATCACGACGCGCGAGGCCTGCGGCAACTCGGTTCGCAACGTCACGGCCTGCCCGCTGGCCGGCGTGTGCAAGACCGAGGCGTTCGATGTCTCGCCCTACGCCGAGGCGCTGATGCGCTTCATGCTTGGCCACCCGGACGTGCAGGACTTCGGGCGCAAGTTCAAGCCGGCCTTCTCGGGCTGCGAGCACGAGGCGTGCGGCCTTGTCCAGCTCCACGATGCCGGGTTCATCTCGCGCATCCAGGACGGCAAGCGCGGCTTCAAGGTCGTCGTCGGGGGCGGTCTCGGAACGGTGCCGCACCAGGCCAAGGTGCTGTCCGAGTTCACGCCGGTGGAGGAGTTCCTGATCGAGCAGCAGGCGGTTGCCCGCGTATTCGCCCGGCTCGGCGAGAAGAAGAATCGTAACCGTGCACGGGTCAAGTTCCTGGTCGCAAACCTCGGGATCGACGAGTTCAAGCGCCTGGTCGTAGAAGAGATGAAGACGATCCCGCACGACCCGCAGCACACCGCCTTCCTCGACGAGATGAAGCAGCGCGCCGGGGAGCCGGTCAAGCCGTCCAGCGAGCTGACGGCGCCGGCCGACCCGGAGTTCGCGGAGTGGCTGGCCACCAACGTGTTGGACCAGCGCCAGGACGGCTATGCGGTCGTGACGCTGAACCTGCCGCTCGGCGACCTGACTTCAGAGCAGTCCCGCGCCCTGGCCGACATCGCCCGCGAGTACGTCGGCGACAACCTGCGCACCACGGTCGAGCAGAATGCCGTCCTCCGCTACGTCGCGAAGGGCGACCTGCCGGTCGTGCACCAGCGACTGCGCGAGATCGGCCTCGCGGCGCCGGGCGCCTCGACGATCGTCGACGTGACCTCGTGCCCCGGCACGGATACCTGCAAGCTCGGCATCGCCGCGTCGCGCGGCGTCGGCGCAGTGCTGCGCAAGCAGCTCGCCGAGAAGAGCGCGTCGCTCGATGCCAGCGTGAAGGGTCTGCACGTCAAGGTGAGTGGCTGCTTCAACAGCTGCGGGCAGCATCACACCGCGGACATCGGCTTCTACGGCAACTCGCGCAAGGCGGATGGCCGCACGGTCCCGCACTTCCAGGTGATCCTCGGCGGCCAGTGGACCGAGAACGCCGGCGCCTACGGCATGGCCGTGGGTTCGGTGCCGAGCAAGGTCGTGCCCGACGTCGTCGAGGCCCTGACCGAACGTTATGTGCAGGAGCGCGAGAACGCCGAGGACTTCCGCAACTGGGTCGGCCGAGTCGGCAAACGCGACATCCGCAAGTTCCTCGACCCGTTCATGAAGATCCCGGCTTACGCCGAAGACCCGAGCTACTACAGCGACTGGGGCGATGTGCGTGAGTTCACGATCGGCGATCTCGGTATCGGCGAGTGCGCCGGTGAGGTGGTATCGCTGTTCGGCATCGAGGTCGTGCGAGCCGAGTCCCAGGCGTTCGACGCGCAGTGCGCGCTCGACGATGGAGAGTTCGCCGGGGCCGACGAGCTGGCCTACAACGCCATGCTCACTGCGGCGCGGGCGCTCGTGCGCACCGAAAACATCGACGTGACGCACGATCCCGACGAAATCGTCTCGGAGTGGAAAGCCCGCTTCTTCGACACCGAGCTGTTCTTCGACAAGTACGCGAAGGGCAAGTTCGGGCACTACCTGCTCGACCGGCACGCCAAGCCTGCGAACGACGTCAGCCGTGACCAGGCGGCCAGTGTGGTCGAGGAATCGCAGCTCTTCATCGAAGCCTGCCACGCGGCCGAGTCGCGACTGGTTGCGCTCCAGGCCATCGGCGCGAACGGCGAAGACTCGCCGGTCCAGCTGTGAAGAAGACGAGGCAGCGATGAACCCGCAGCGAATCTCCGTCAAATTGTTCGTGGCACCCGACCCGACCGCCGCGGTCGAGTTCGAGCCGTTCACTCCCCTGTTCCACGAATTCATCCAGAAGGCGAGCGTCCCTGGATTGCTCGTGGACGTTGCCGACTACGCCCACGTGCCGAACGGCCCCGGCATCATCCTGATCGGACACGACGTCGACTACGGGATCGATTCGGTTGCCGGCAAAGCCGGGTTGCTCGTGGTTCGCAAGCGCTACGGCAAGGCCGCCCTGGCCGAGATCGCGCGTGACACGATCGCCCGCGCGGCCGCCTGCGCGAAGGCAATCGAGGACGATGGTCGCACCGGTGTCGCCTTCTCGGCAGCGGCCATCGAGCTGCAGATCCTCGACCGGCTCGAGGCCCCGAACGATGCAGAGAGCTTCGACTCCGCCCGCGCCGAGCTCGAACCGCTCCTCAACGGGCTCTTCGGTGACTGCAGCATCGAGCGCACGAGCGGCGACGATGCGCGCAAGCCCACGACGCTTTTGGCCCGGGCCAACGGTGACGTCATGCTCGCGAAGCTGGGGGGCTGACGGTGGCGGACACGCAGAGCGACTGGGACATCAGCGTCGAAGACTTGAAGCGGTTGCACGACACGAACGAGGACTTCTTCCTGCTCGACGTACGCGAGCCGAACGAGGTCGCTCAGGCCACGCTAGGCGGCACCAACATCCCTCTGGCGACGGTCGCCTCGCGCCTCGACGAAATCCCGCGAGACCAGAAGGTCGTCGTTCACTGCGCCCTCGGCGGCCGCAGCGCGAAGGCCGTGACGGCCCTGCGCCAGCTCGGCTACGAGAACGTCTGGAACGTCCAGGGCGGGATCAAGGCCTGGGCCGAGCGCATCGGCGAGTGAACTCGACTCGGGATTCGCAGGCAACCGTCTGGGCCACGGTGGCCTGAGCGGTGGAAGATCGACTGAGGCGAGCCCTCGACGCGATCGACGCGCGCAACGGCGACGATCCGAACGAGATCCAGGTCCGTGGCAGCCGGCGTCCCAAGGAGCTGGCCCACGCAGAGCTCGCCAGCGAGTGGGTCGAGCGGCTCGTCGACGATCCCTCGGATGCGCTGCGATTGGCCGCGCGCGCCCACCACTTGCGACGCTGGGCGATCCCACGCACGGATCATCCCGCCGGGCGAGCGGGCTACCACGCGTGGCGCCGCTCGTTGCAGCGACTGCACGCCGACGAAGTCGCAGCGATCCTCGAGGACGAGGGCTACGACCCCGAGAGCGTGACTCGCGTTCGCGCACTGGTTCGCAAGGAGGGGCTCGGTCGCGGACACGACACCGAGGTACAGGCGCTCGAGGATGCGCTCTGCCTGGTCTTCCTCGAGACCCAGCTGTCATCGACGGCCCACAAGCTTGCCGACTCCGACAAGACGGTCGACGTGCTTCGCAAGACAGCCCGCAAGATGAGCGCCCGGGCGCTCGAACTCGCGGCTAGCCTGCCACTCAGCGACGGCGAACGCGCTTTGTTCGAGCGGGCGCTGGGGTAGAATCCGCGCCCGCGCGCCCACTGGAAGATGCGCTCAGGGCACTGCGATTTGGCAACGGCGCGCTGACCCGCGCTCTGGAGGACCCGTTTTGGACGTACGTGATGGCTTCTCGGAGTCGGTCGGGAGAACGCCGCTGATCAAGCTGCGGCGACTCTCCGAACAAACGGGCTGCGAGATTCTCGGCAAGGCCGAGTTCTTGAACCCGGGCGGCTCGGTCAAGGACCGCGCCGCGCTCTACATGATCCTCGACGCCGAGGAGCGCGGCGACTTGAAGCCGGGCGGAATCGTCGTCGAAGGAACCGCGGGCAACACAGGCATCGGCCTCGCCCTCGTCGGCAACGCGCGCGGCTACCGCACCGTGATCCTGATGCCGGACACGCAGAGTCAGGAGAAGAAGGACATGCTGCGCCTGTGCGGCGCGGAAGTCCGCGAGGTGCCGGCGGTCCCGTTCAAGAACCCCGACCACTACGTTCATCAGGCGGAGCGCACGGCCAAGGAGTTGTCGGAGAGCGAAGAGGGCGGCGTCCTCTACGCCAACCAATGGGACAACCTGGCCAACCGCAACGGCCACATCAAGAGTACCGGTCCCGAGATCTGGGAGCAGACCGACGGCAAGGTCGACGGCTTCGTCTGTGCCATCGGCACGGGAGGCACACTTTCCGGTGTCGGACTCTACCTGAAGGACCGCAACCCCGACATCAAGATCGGACTCGCGGACCCGAAGGGCGCCTGCATGTACGAGTACTTCAAGAACGGCGAGCTCAAGGCCAGCGAAGGAGGCTCGATCTCGGAGGGCATCGGGCAGGGGCGCGTCACGGGCAACGTCGACGGCGCCCCTATCGACTGCCCTTTCTCGATCCCGGACGACGAGGCCCTGCCCCTGGTGTTCGACCTGCTGAAGGAAGAGGGCCTGTGCCTCGGTAGCTCGTCGGCCATCAACGTCGCGGGCGCTGCGCGCCTGGCCAAGGAACTCGGGCCGGGCCACACGATCGTGACGATCCTGTGCGACGGTGGGCAACGCTATCAGAGCAAGCTATTCAACCCGGCGTTCCTCAAGGCAAAGGGACTCCCGGCGCCAGGCTGGCTGTAGGGCTCACCGAGAGCCTCGTCAGCGCACGGTGTGGCGGAGGCGGCGGAAGAGGCCGGTACGCTCGGGATAGAGGCGGGCTTGGCCAGCCGGGCGCGTTCGGAAACGTCGGTGGGTCCACACCCACTGCGTAGGATCAGCGCGAACTGCATCCTCCAACGCACGGTTCATGGCGCTCACGTTCTCAGCAAGGATCCTGGCTTGCGTCTCCTCGGAGCCCGACTCGGGTTGTAGCTCGAGCGCCGGATGGATCCGGCCGATGTGCTCGCCCGTCTCCCCCACGCGGTGGATGAAGGCGGGGATGACCGGGACGCCGAGTTGTGCGGCGAGATGAGCCGGCCCGAAGCGCGTACTCGCCGGGATGCCGAAGAAGGGGGCGAAGAGGCCCTCGTCGCGTCGCGCGTTCTGATCGATCAGCATCATCACGAGGCGACCGCGGCGGACGGCCCGCAGGACGCTAATCCCGGCGGCCCCGAGCGGCACCACCTGCTGCCCCGAACTTTCGCGCCAGCTCGTGACCAGCTGCTCGAGCCCCTGATCACCACGTGCCCGGTGCACGCTGGTCATCGGGTAGCCGCGGTCTGCGAAGACCGCACCGCCCAGCTCCCAGGAACCGAAATGGGCCGTCAGGATGAAGCCACCGCCCGCAGGCGAGGCCTTGCGTGCGGCTTCGAGGTGCTCGAGCCCTTCGATCGAGACACGCTCGAGCAACGACGCCCGGTGGCGGCCCTGCAACAGCACGACTTCCGCCAGGCTGCGTCCCAGGTTCGCGAAGCTCGCGAGCAACGTGTCCTCTCGCCACGCCCGGTCGCGCTCGGGGAAACAGAGCTCCAGATTCGTGCGGGCCACGTCGACGCGCGGCCCGCCGAGCCGAGCCCAGGCCCGCCCGATTGCGGCGCCAGCTGGCAACGCTCGCTCTGGGGATAGGCCGCGCGTCGCCGCAATGAAGCCGCGGGCGAGCCACGCGACCAGACCGGTGCGCGGCGCAGCCGGCTGGTTCACGCTCGACTACCGCGGCGGGTTGGCGAGCGCAGCTTCGAGCTGTGCAATCAGCTGGGGCCGCATCTCGTGCGGATCGAAGATCTCGTCGATCGATCCGACCTCCCGTGCGCGAGCGACGCTGTGAATCTGGTCGAACTCCTCGGCGAGTTCCGCCTGATGTTCGAGCGTCACCTCCTCGAGCAGCTTCTCGAAAGCGGCTCGCGCCTGCGGGTTCGGCTGGCGGCGCAGCTCGCGGCGAGCATCGGCAACACGCGGATCGGACGCCGCGCGCGCGCGAACGTCGCGGGCGAAGACGACCGCAGCCGCCGCACTCCCGCCGATCACCGAGGCAAACGAACCCGTCAGCGCCGATGCCTTGAGGCCCGGATTGAGCTCCTGGGAGAACACGACGTAGGCCCCGCCGTGATAGCGGGAAACGACCAGGAACAGCAGCGGCCCGTCGAAGTTGACGACGGCGCGAGCGATCTCGGCACCGTACTCGAGCTGCAGCTTGCGCAAGCTCTCCGGCGAACCGTCAAAACCCGACAGGTTCGCCAGGATCACCACCGGCCGGTTGCCAGTCGCGGCGTTGATTGCACGTGCGACCTTCTTCGAGGACAGCGGGAATAGCGTTCCGCCAGTCCACGTCTCCGGCCCGTCGAGCGGGCGATAGCCTTCGCGCTGGAGGCCATGGCTCTCGATCCCGATCAGCGTGATCGGAATGCCGCCGAGGTGTGAGTCCCAGACGATCGCCGTCTCACCGCCTTGCAGGAGACGCCAGCGCTCGAGCTGGGCTGCGTCGCGATCGATCAGCGACCTCATCACCGCGCGCATCGGGAACGGACGTTTGCGACCCGGGTTGGTCGCCGCGTCGAAGATCTCGCCTACTGTGGCGAAGTCCTCGCCGGGCTCGAGCGCGTGCGCGCAAACCGAACGCGAAGCCGGATCCGTCGTGATCGCGCGCCGCGGCCCGGATTCGCTCGGAACGACGTAGCTAACGTCGTAGTAGTCGTAGAGCGCGCCGTAGGCTTCGGCGAGGTTTCGCGCGTAGAGCTGGCCTTCGCCGTTCGGACCCATGATGCGCTCGTAGCCGCCGATCGCGACCTCGTCCTCGGCGGACACGGCGCCGGAGGCTTCCAGTGCGGCCCGCCCGGTCAGCACCATCGAGGCACCCGGGGTCATGATCAGCATGCCGCGTGTGTGCATCAGCATCGTCGCCAGCGCATCGAAGTAGCTCTGCGCTCCGACGTTCACGCCCTGGACGATCACGTTGATCTCACCACCGGCCTGCGTGAAGGTGACGATGCGCCGCACAACGCGGGCCGTGGCGTCGAGATTCTCGGTGCCACTGTCCATCGCGATCTTCGCGCCCGAGGACACGGGCACCCATTCCACGGGAACCTTCAGCTGCTCGGCGAGATCGAGAGCCGCGACGACACGACTGCACTCCGGGTCGGCTAGCGAGCCCATCCCCATCGTCGGATCCGACAGTACGAGCACGCGCTTCATTCCCTCGGGCACCTTCTCCGTCGGTGTCGAGATGAGGCCGAACACGACGCCGGCGACGTTCTGGCCCCACTCACGTCCGGTCACTTCGAGCGCACGCCCGTCGTCGGCCAGGTCGTATTCGACGAACTGGCCGCGCGGGATGCGCTGATCCGCAGCTTCGTCCCCGTCTTCGCTCACGCCGCTCGCGACGTTCGGCTCCTGGCCCGCCAGCATGCGGATGATCTCGTAGGGGTACGCAACCTGTCGGCCGCGGGCGGCGACCACCTTCCGCTCGTAGTCCTGTGCCGGATGGAGCGGCGCACGATGCGGCGAGCGCCAGGCGATCTCCATCTGGTGGCCGGTGTGATCGGTGAAGACGATTTCGACACCGCGCGGCTCGGCGTCCGGGGTCTCGCGATCGTAAACGTTCAGCCGAACGAGCAGCTTCTCCAGGCCGAGATGCCGCGTTGCCGGCGCCAGACGGCGCGCGAGCCCGGATACATCGTCGCCATCCAGGTGGATCGCCGCTCCGACGACCAACACGATTCGATTCCACTGGAGCCGGCGGCGCGGATCGCGCTCCTGGAGTACGCCGCGCAAACGCGACGTCGCGCGCTGGAAGGCGCGCTCGAAGTTGGCGAGGTGCGGCTCGATCTCGCGCCCCGCCTGCGGGAATCGGCCCGGGACATCGGCCAGCACGAAGATCCGCTCGTCGCCGGGAACATCGCGCCCACGGCCGTGGAAGGCGTAGATGCCATCCTCCGCCGGCAGTCGCTCGAGCTCGAACGCCTCGAAGCGGGTGAGATCGATGCGCGCCGCCACCTCGGGGTGGACATCGTGGAGCTGCTCGTCGCACTCCACTCCCCTGGGCGTCACTCGGAACGTCTTGCAAACGACTCGGTCGTCTTCGCCGTGGAGCTCGAGCGTGAAACGGCCCGGGAAGCGTTCGGGCCGCAACAGCTCTGCAACCTGCTCGAGCACTTCGTCCGTGTGGCACGCCTCGATGCCGCGCAGGACGAGTTCGAATGCGAAGACATCGTCCCCGCCCCACTCCCGGCCGGCCGTCAGCAGTGCGGCGACGCCGGATTCGGAATCCTTCGCACCACAGGTGCGCGCGAGCACCACTCCTCGGCCCGGAACGCGCACCCATTGGACGTTCGTCCCGTCCCCGAGCAGCGCCCCGCGCTCGAGCGGATCGTCTCCCGCATAGCAACGCTGTAGATAAGCCGCGAGCGCGATGTCCCGTCGTGCGGGTTCGGGCGATTCGAGCCAACGCCCGACCCGCCGGAACAGTGTCAGCGGCGCAACCGCGAGCTCGTGCAGTACGGCATCCGCCGGCAGTGTCGGGCGGCGCTCCGCGTCGGACAACCACAGCTCGAGTTCCTTACTGCTCGGCTCGATCTGCTTCTCCATGCGCGGGCCTTCGAAGATCGAATAGCGCGCATCGATCGCCGCATCCGCGAGCGCATCGGGAACCAGGCCCCGCATGGCTGCCAGGTCGACCAACGCGGCTTCGAGCCGGCTGTCGTTGCTCAAATCGACGTGTTCCGCGAGCCGGGTCAACAAGTCGATCAACCCTCGCACCAGCCGGCGGCGGAGCGCCGGAGCCAGCTGTGAGGCAACGATCCGCAACAGCGCCCGCTCGAGCGCATCGCTCGGTTCGAGATTCCCCACACCGTAGTGCGAGACGGCCTTGCCGAGCAGATCGAGGAATCCCTGGGACAGCCCCGCGCCCTGCGCCCTCATCCTGCGCAGATAGACCCGCAAGACGGCGTTATTCGAGGGGCCAAGCTCGCCCAGAGCCGATGCGCGCGGCGCGCGGATGAACAGCCGCTCGATGTCGACGAACAACGGAAGCTCTCGCCGGAGTTGTGCCAGACCGCGCCGGAAATCTGCCGGGATCTCGTCGGGCAGCGGCGCTTCCAGGAACGCGATCAGACTGTCGCCGCGTGCGGGGTTCGCGTCGTAGCCGAGCAGGATGCGGCGAATCTCGTCGCGCACGGCGTCGAGTGCGAGTCGACGCTCGCGCGTGTCCGCGGCGGCTACCTTGGCCGGGGCGGGGCCGGAGAGCTCGCCGTCCTCGTTGGCCCGTTCGAAGAGCAGCGCGAGCGGATCGCGCTGCTCCGGCAAGACCAGCCGTTCCCCGGCGGAGGCTTCGCCGTCGTCGTCACCAGCAGGATCGATCACGAGCAGCAGTTCGCCCGCCCCGACCTTCTGACCCTTGCGGACGGAGACTTCACTCACGACTCCGGAGACGGGCGCCTCGAACCCGATCTCCATCTTCATCGCTTCGACCAGACCGAGGGCCTGGCCCGCCTCGACGCGGTCGCCGGGCGCGACGTGGATGGCGACGACCATGGCCGGCGTCGAGCTCCGGACCTGACCGAGTGTCTGCCAGCCGAAGCGATGCGGGTGGCCGTCCATCTCGATCCGCAGACCCACTTCGGTTGCGTCGTAGAGCACGCGGTGGACGCGGTCGTCGATCACGAGCCGAGCCGAATGGGAATTTTCCTCGCGCATGGTTGCCGTTACGACCCGGCCTTCGAGGTGCACCCGGTAACGCCACGAACCGGTCGCGTAGACCTCGAGCCGGTAGCTGTCCCGTCCATACGAAAGATCGATCTGCTGGCCCTGCGACGGCGGAACGCGCTCTGCCAACAGACTCGTCGGGTCGGAGTAAAAGTTGAGGCGGGCGAGTGCGCGACCGCGCTGGTAGGCGAGGATCGCTGCTGCCACCAGAGCGTTGTCCGACTCGATCGCACAAATCGATCGATCCGCAGACCAGCGATCGAGCCACGAGGTATCGACGCCACCCTCTCTGTAGTCATCGCTCTCGAGCAGCTCGAGCAGGTAGCCCTTGTTGGTCGAGCCCCCTTCGACCACGAGCTCGAAATCGCGCAACGCGCACTCGAGCTTCGAGATCGCCTCGGCTCGTGTTTCACCGGTAGCGATCACCTTCGCAATCAGCGAGTCGAAGTCCGGTGGAACCGTAGAGCCCGCGGCCACGCCTGTGTCGACGCGAATGCCAGAGCCAACCATCGGATTGAAACACCCGATCCGGCCCGGCGACGGGATGAACCCCTGATCGGGATCCTCGGCGCAGACGCGCGCTTCGATCGCAGCGCCGCGTTCTTCGATCGGCAGCTCCGCGATGGATTCTCCCCGACCGATGCGAATCTGCAGTTGTACGAGATCGACGCCAGTCAACTCTTCGGTGATGCCGTGCTCGACTTGGAGGCGCGGGTTCACCTCGAGGAAGACGAACCGGTCGCCCGCCAACAGAAATTCGACGGTTCCCACGCCGGAGTATCCGACCTCGCGTGCGAGACTGACCGCGGAGGCCTCGATCTCTTGACGCAGCTCCTTGCGGATGCCCGGAGGCGGTGCCTCCTCCAAAACCTTCTGGTGGCGGCGCTGCACCGAGCAGTCGCGCGAACCGACCGCGACCACGTTGCCGTGGAGATCTGCGGCCACCTGCACTTCGATGTGCCGGCCCCCGACCACGCGTTCCTCGCAGAATAGCCGTCCGTCGCCAAATGCGGACTCGGCCTCGGAGGCGGCCGACCGGAAAGCTTCCTCGAGCTCGGACTCCTGCCCGACCATTCGAATCCCGCGCCCGCCACCTCCGGCCGACGCCTTGATGACGAGCGGATAGCCGATCTCGCGAGCCGCGGCCCTGGCTTCGTCGAGATCGGCGAGCACGCCGCCATTCCACTTCGAGACCGGAACTCCTGCGCGTTCGGCCAGCTGCTTGGCCGCGATCTTGTCACCCACGGCCTTCATCGCTTCCGGGCTCGGGCCGAGGAAGACGATCCCCTCCGCGCGCAAGCGCTCGACGAACTCGGCGTCTTCCGCGACGAAACCCCAGCCCGGCCAAACGGAATCCGCATCCGCGGCGCGCAGCGCGTCGATCAAGCCATCGTGATCGAGATAGGCCGCGACGGCACCGTTTGTGGAATCCAGGCGAATCGCGTGATCGGCATGCCGAACGAAGGGCGCGTCGCGATCCGGGTCGGTGTAGAGCGCGATGGTGTCGAACTCGGTTCGCTCGAGCGTGCGCATCGCCTTGACGGCGCGGATGCAGCGCATCGCCGCCTCGCCGCGGTTCACGACCGCCAGTCGGCGAAGTACCCGAGGTGCGACCCCGTTGTCGTGCTCGTTACTCACTGCTCCGTTGCCCCCACTTCAGCAAAATCAAACTCACAGGCAAAGCCCAACCAGTCGCCGTGATGCGACAGGGACAAATCGACGGGCGCCGGTTCACCGCGCAGCCACAGGTGCGGTACGCGACCGCGCCGACGAACTTCCAGATCACTCGCGCGAACCCCGAGCGCAGTGGCGATCCGCTCGCACAACAGCGCACGCACGGCGCGGCTCGGTGCATCCGGATCGCCACTTTCGATCTCTCCAGCCTCGAGCCGGCGCCAGCCGCTGATCACTCGATCCGACCGGGTTCCCTGCGCGGTGGCAACCGCGTGCAACGCTCCGTCGTTCTCGGTGTATTCGACGTCGTAGCGTTCGCGGTCGTGTGTTACGACCGCGCTCGAGTCTCCGACGAGCTCGACCGCAAACCGCGGCGGCGAGAACACCGTCGTCGGCTGCTGCTTGCGCGCGAGCTTGTATGCCGCCTCCTTCGCCGCCCATAACTTCCAGCGCGTTCGCTCGGAGTCGGAAGCAGCCGCGATCCCCTCGCGTTCGGACTCGCGGAACACTCGTGTATCGAAGCGCGGGTGGAGCGACTCGCTACGCGACTCGGGATCGCGCAGGTCGACGATGTCATTGCCGACCATCGAAGTACTCCGTCTCCATCTGCACCAACTGCGCCGTGATCTGCCGCGCTAGATCGCGCGAGCGGCGTGCGCCCCGCAGGTCGGACTTCGGCTCGATGCACGCGAGCTTCAGCCGGAGCGTGTCGCCGTGCTCCGGGAAATTCCCCCAGGTCTCCTGCGCGTCGCCGCGCAAGTAGATGCACAGAACGCGACAGTTCGGCACCGACCCAACGATCCGTCCAACTCCCCAGGCGGCATTCTCCGGTTCGACCCGGCCACTCCGACTGCGGCCCCCTTCCGGGAAGATGAGTGCCAGCTCACGCCGAGACAGCAGGTAGGCCACCCGCTTGAGCACGGAGCCCGTGTCCTCACGTCGTCCACCGCGGGTGATCGGGATGCACTTCGCGAGATACGTCAGCACCCCGTGAAGAGGGCTCCCGGCGAAGTTCGTCCGCTCGGGCGTGTTCCACGCGAACGAGTCCCAATCCGTGATCAGTTTCCACGGACTGCGCAGCGCCCACAGGATCAGGAACGAATCGATCAGCGTGAGGTGGTTACTGCACAGCAGCAGCGGCCCCCGCGTCTCGCTCCGAATCCGATCGAACTCGCACCGTAGCTCCTGCAGATCCGCCACGCGGTAGCGTGCGCCAAAGCGCAGATAGCCCGCCGCAAGCGGCAGCCACAGCGGTGCCAACAACGTCACAACCGCGCGCTGCACGGTGTGAAGCCCCACGATACGGCTCGACGGTCGTGTCGAGCCGGTCGAGCTGGGTGTGCCTGCGGCCACCGACCGTCGAACTACAGCTTCGCGACGATCAGATTGACGGCATCGCCGACGGTGTTGACCGAGTCGACGTCCTCGTCCGCGATCTCGATGTCGAAGTCGTCTTCGAATGCGATCACGACATCGACGAGCCGTGCCGAGTTGACCTTGAGATCGTCGAGAATGCTCGTCTCCATGGCCACGCTCGCCAGGGCTGCTTCGTTCTTGGCCCACGGCGTGAGGATCTTCACCACGCGCTCGAGAACTTCACTCTGCTCCATCGTTACTCCCCTTCATTTGATCGACGGTATCGATCCAACTGGTTGATCGAAAGTTCGCGCGGGTTCCTCCGCGCACAGCAAACTGCTTCAATCCTCGAATTTCCGGAAGACCAGGCACGCGTTGACGTCGCCGAAGCCGAAGCCGGCCTTGATCACCGTGCGGAGCTCCGGGAGCTCGCGGAGCTCGTGCGGGATTGCCGGCTCGTAGGCGGCGATCTCCGGGTGCACGTCCTCGCAGTTGAGCACGGGGTGGGCGAAGCCGCCCTCGAGCATCAACAGGGCAGCAACCGACTCGATCGCGCCCGCCGCACCGAGTGCGTGTCCGATCAGCGATTTGGTCGCCGTAATGGTCGGGAAGTCCGCCGGCTCGCGGCCGAGCGCCTTGGTCCA
>Ga0055584_100000944_pt1 | contig 28080 bp, 24 predicted proteins | sample OSDHelmetaG_FD_58716 | JGI IMG/M metagenome (GOLD analysis project Ga0055584, IMG submission 58716) | Pelagic marine sediment microbial communities from the LTER site Helgoland, North Sea, for post-phytoplankton bloom and carbon turnover... | ecosystem: Environmental > Aquatic > Marine >... | reverse complement strand
GCATCCACATCGATCCGCGACAACACCTCGTCGGGCTCGATCCGACCCATCAACGCATCGACATCGATCCGCGACAACAACCGATCCGGCTCGACCCGATCGACCAACCCATTCACATCCACCCGAGCCATCAACGCATCCACGTCGATCCGCGACAGCACCAGGTCGATGTCGATCCGAGAGATGATCTCGTCGAGATCGAGCCGCTCGATCAGATGATTGACATCGATCCGTTCGACGACCTCGTCGACGTCGACGGTCTCGACGACGGGGGAGACGACCGACCCGACGACCCTCCCGAACAGACGCCCACTCAGGCCTCTGTTCTCGGTCTCCGCGGCTTGGTCATCCTCGGCCACCAGCTCATCATGTCACGGTGAGCCGTCCGCCCAACGTTCCCTCGGGCAGGCGTCACCCTCGACGGCGAAGCGACCGAAGCCCGACACCTCCGCAGGTGAGCATCCCGCACCTGGACGACCGGGTTCCCCACGGCATGCCGCGTCCGTCACGCGACGTGCGCCACGTGATCGTGCGCTCGATCGTCGAACCGCTCGGCACCGCACGACGCCCAGAGCTCGCCGCGGAGCCGATCGGACCGGGGAGCGGTCAACCCGTTGGTCACGACGACGCCCTCGATCATGTCGGCGAGTACGGCGATCCAGGGCCGACCCCTCAGTCGCACCGACACGATCGCCCCATCGCCTCGTCGGCGGATCGATCGATCGACACCGACCAACCGGGGCGGGCACCGGAAGCTCGGACCGACCAACCCCCGACGCCTGGCCTCGAGCGTGAGCGTGCGGGCCGCCGCGGCGAAGTCGACCGTGGAGGCCGAGGCGGGTGAGGTGGACATACCGCCACGATGCACGAGGGGTGCGACATGGTTCTCGGATGACGTCGCGACCGTCCGCCGCGGTCGCCGAGCGACGCGACACCGGATCGGTAGTGTCGGCAACGATAACCGGAACGGAGCCCGAGGCCAGCCAACTCAGCCCTTTGCAGCACAAGACGCTCGGCCTGCTCCGACGGGCGCCGGACCCGATCGTGTTCGACACGGCTTTCGTGGCGTCGCTGCGCACCGACGTCGAGGAGACCTTCGCCGGGTTCCACGAACGTCTCGGCGACACCTCGATCTTCCTGAGCAAGCACCGCGTCACGAGCGTGCTCGGCTGCGAGGTCCAGCACCTCCAGGTCGACGACTTCTCGTGGTCGCCCGCCGTCGCCGGCGGACAGGTCGCCCACCGCGCCGTGCAGTTGCTGATCAACTGGCGTGGCGACCCCGTTCCGTCCGACGTCGTGGACGAGGCGATCGCCCGGCTCGCCGACGACGACTCGAGCCTCGGCGACTGGATCGAGTCGCTCGGCGATGCCGACCTCGCCGACCTCCGTGGCTTCTCCGTGGACAAGCTGATCAAGTTCCAGGAGTGCTTCCCTCCCCTCGACCGGCGAGCGGCACCCACGGTCGAGTCGAGCGTTCGCTGGCCGGTCGACGGCCCGATCGTGCTCTCCGGCAAGGTCGACCTCACGCTCGGCCGCCCGGCCGGCGCCGAGAGCCGGAAGGTGATCATCGATCTCAAGACCGGATGGGCCTCACCCAAACATCGTGAAGACCTCCGCTTCTACGCCCTGGTCGAGACACTGCGCTCCCAGATCCCGCCGCGCAAGCTGGCCTCCTTCTACCTCGACGCAGGCGAGCCGGTCGTCGAGGACGTCACCGAGCGCACGCTGCTCACCGCCAGCCGGCGCATGCTCGATGCCGCGAACGCCGAGATCGAGCTCACGGTGGAGGGCCGGCCACCGGTGAAGCGTCCCGGCACGTCGTGTCGCTGGTGTCCCCTGAGCGACGACTGCGCCGAGGGTCGGGCCTACCTCGACGGTGACGACGACGAACGTCCCTGAGACGAATCACCCGGCCGACATCACCGCCACGGCCGTGCCCAGGCCTGCGGCCGCACGTACCGAGGCGATTCGGCGTCCGGGCTGCACCGCCGGCTTCGGGGTTCCAACCAGGTCGCCCGCTCTCGACACGAACTCGTCGAGGTCGACGACGTTCACCACGAGCCCCCACACGCCCGGCTGCTCGACACGAGGGTTCTCGACCACCTCGATGATGCACCCCCGCACACCACCCTGGTCGGCGAACCGATGGAAGGCCTGCCGCACCGTCGGCGTCTCTCGCACACGGCGCTGCTCGAGGCCCAACCTGGTCGCGATCGCCCCCGACGTACGGTCGAGCGAGTCGGTCATCACGACCACGTGGTCGAGCTCGAACGCGCCGTTCGGGTGATCGACACCCGGGGCCAAACCACCCATCCGGATCGGCACGCCGTCGACATGATCGGGAAGATCGACATCGCAGGCGACCACCAGCCCTGCGGCGTCGGCACCGAACGCGAGCGAACCGTTCGCGAGGCGAACCGTGCCGCCCTCGTCGAGGCTGAACCCCAGCTGCGTCCACGGCGCGGGCTCCCCCGGCAGGGCCACGGCGGCGAGCCGGACGCCGCTCATTCGTCGCCGAGCTGCCACGACAGGAACGCGAGCACGTCGGCCTGCTCGTCGGCCCGTTTCCCGACCGGCTTGCCGACACCGTGACCCGCCCGGCCCTCCTGGTGGAGCAGGATCGGCCGATCGACCCGGCCGGCCGTCGCGAACTGGAGCTGCGCCGCCATCTTCCGAGCGTGCAGCGGATCGACGCGGCTGTCACCCTCCGCGGTGGTCAACAACACCGCGGGGTACTCGGCCCCCTCCCGAACGTGGTGGTACGGCGAGTAGGCCATGAGCCACTCGAAGTCCTGGGCGACGTCGGGGTCGCCGTACTCGTCGGTCCACAGCCGGGCGATCAGGAACTGCGGGAACCGGATCATGTCGAGGAGCGGCACCGCGCACCAGACCGCCCGGCACAGGTCGGGGCGCTGGGTCAACGCCGCACCCACGAGCAGCCCGCCGTTGGACCCACCGGCGATCGCGAGGCGCGATCGCGACGTCCGACCCGTCTCGACCAGCCAGTCGGCCGCGGCGTGGAAGTCGTCGAACACGTTCTGCTTGTTCCCCCGGCGCCCGGCGCGGTGCCAGTCGTCGCCGTGCTCGAAGCCACCGCGGAGGCCGGCGATCGCGTACGACCCGCCCGCCTCGCACCAGGCGGCGATGCTCGCCGACCACACCGGTGACTCGGTGATCGCGAAACCGCCGTAGCCGTTCAGGATCGTGGCAGTCGCGGACGACGGCTCGACGTCGGCTCGGTGGATCAGGAACAGCCCGATCGCCGTGCCGTCGGCCGAGAGGTACTCGACGTGCGAGACGGTCAGTTCGGGCACAGCGTCGTCGGCGCCCGACGGGTGGACACGGTGCACTGCATCGTCCCCGACCAGCCACACTGCAGCCGGCTGGTCGAACCCTGTGATCAGTGCATAGGTACGGTCGCGGTCGCGGTCGCCGGCCAGTTGCGCCACCGTGCTCACACCGACACCCTCGATCTCGGCCCGGAGCACGCCGTCGGCGCTCCACCGCTCGATCGCGTCGACGCCGGCGGCCGACGTCGACACCACCAGGGAGCCCGACTCGGGGCGCACCGAGGTGGCGACGACCTCGCGTTCGGGTACGACGACCGACCAGTTCGACGGCGACGGATCGCCGGCGCCGAGATCGACGCGCACCACCCGCCCCTGCGGCGCGTCGAACGCGGTCGTCCCGACCAGTGTCGAATCATCCTCGAAGCTGAACGACGACACCGCATCGGTGCCGACGATCACGTCGGTCCACGTGTTCGACCGGCGATCCAGGACTTGGACGTCGGTGCGACCCCAACCCACACTCGACTGCACCAGCAGGCGGTGCCCGTCGGGCGAGATCGACACGTTCGGCCACGTCTCGGGGGTCGGGTGCCGCGCCCACACCACCGGGTCGTCGACACCGTCGTCACCGAGCATGTGGTGGTGCACGGTGCGGTGGTACCGGTCGCCGTCCGGGTATCGGGTGTAGAAGAAGCCCGAGCCGTCGGGTTCCCACGCCACGCTGCTCGCCCGGCAGTTGGCGATTCGGTCGGGGAGGAGTGAACCGTCCGCGGTCCGGACCACACGGAGTTCGGAGTTCTCGGTACCACCCTCGCTCACGCCGAACGCGACGAGAGCACCGTCATCGGAGGTCGCGTACCAGTCGACGGCGGCAGCGTCGTCGGCAACGGCCTCCGCCGGATCGACCAGCGTTCGTGGCGCTGCACCCGGATCCGCCGTCGACCTGGCCACGAGACTCGCCTGCTGGGCGCCGGCCGCTCGCTCCAACAGCACCAGCAGCTCGCCCCGCGCTTCGACGGCCTGCACGACCGGCAGGCTCAGGAGCGAGCACAGCCGAGCGTGCCAAGCATCCCGGCCGGGCAGCGCGTCGAGCAGCTCGCGGGTCCGCTCGTTCTGGGCCGCGACCCACGCGCGGACGTCAGGATCGTCACCCTGCTCGAGCCACCGGTAGGGATCGGGAACGTCGATGCCGTGCAACACGTCGACGGCGTCGCCTCGGGGTGTCGACACACGCGGACTTCCCCCATGCATGGCCGCAGACACTAGCCACCGACGCACGGGTGCGGGTCGCACACCCGACCCCGGACAGCACAAAGCCGCCGGCAGGAACCGACGGCTTCGAAGAACTGGGAACGGGGCGAGTCGTCAGCCGCGGCCCATGTTGGGACGCTTCCCGTGGTTCGCCTTGCTGCGGCGCAGCTTGGCCTTCTTGCGACTGGTCTTCTTCGACATAGGAGCATTATCTTACGCCGCCCCGGTCGGCGCTCCAACCGCCCGGCGGCGCCGTCGCTCGCTCCGTTGTGACCACGGAGATCCACGGCCATCGCGATGTGCGCGTCGACGTTGTGAGACAGGCGTTCGAGTCGAATTTCGACGACCTCGCCGGTGTCGGCGCCTGCGTCGCCGCGACATTCGACGGCAAACCCGTCGCCGACCTCCGGTCCGAGGACATGCCGCTCCCCGACGATCGCTGCGGCTCCTGGGGCGGATGGGGCTGTCCGCTCGCACTCGTCGACACGGAGAACCGTCCGAGCTCCTCGTACGTCACGAACGACACGAGGGAATCCACGACGGGGGACGATCGGGCCGGCCGCCTCCCCTGATGGCCCTCGGCGGCAGCTCGGCGGCCTAGCGGGCCGATGCCCACTCGATCAGCTCGTCGGCCGACCAGGTGTTGACGATGCACTCGACGGGCACCTCGCGTTCGGCTGCGCGGTTGCAGCCGAACGGCTGCCATTCGAGCTGACCGGTCGCATGCGCATCGGAGTCGATCGAGAACCAGCAGCCGTACTCGACGGCCAGATCGATCAGCTCCCGCGGCGGATCGAGGCGTTCGGGGCGGCAGTTCAGCTCGACGGCGGTGTCGAACCGTGCACACGCCGCGAACACGAAGTCGGCGTCGAACGCCGATTCGGGCCGCTTGCCGATCTTGCGACCCGTCATGTGGCCGAGCACGTCCACGTGGGGATTGGCGATCGCCGTCACCATCCGTTCGGTCATCTGCTCGGACTCCATGCGCAGCTTGGAGTGCACGCTCGCCACCACGATGTCCAGTTCGCCGAGCATGTCGTCGGAGAGGTCGAGCGAGCCATCGTCGAAGATGTCGACCTCCATGCCGGTCAGGATCCGGAACTGGTGCCCGGCAGCCTCGATCTCGTCGTTGATCCGATCGATCTCGACGAGTTGATCGGCGAGCCGGCCCTCGTCGAGCCCGTGCGCCACCGTGAGGCGGGCCGAATGGTCGGTGAGCACCATGTATTCGTGCCCGAGATCGATGGCCGTCGCGGCCATCGACTCGATCTCGGCGCCGCCGTCGCTCCACGTCGAGTGCAGGTGGCAGTCACCCCGGAGCGCCGCACGATACGGAGCTCCGGCATTCGTGATCTCCACCTGCGAATCGGCCTCGACCCTGGCCAGATACGACGGCACCACCCCAGCGAGGGCCTCGGTGATGACCCCGGCAGTCGCGTCCCCGATCCCATCGAGATCGGTCAGTCGCCGATCGCGCGCCCGCTCCGCCAGCTCGACGGGATCGATCGTCCGCACGACGTCCAGCGCACGGACGAACGCACGCGTCTTGTACGGCGATGCGAGGCCGCGGTCGAGGCAGTGGACGACCCGCGACAGCGCGGCCTCCGGAGACATGGGTGTGCTCGGCGACACGGGCGCCAAGGTACCGCGCGCCACGTGACCCCCGACACGCAAGCCCGTGGAATACGGGGGGACGCCGCTGCGTTTCACCATTCGAACGCACGACAAGGAGACCACGGTGGCAACCAGCACGCTCAACATGGAGAACTTCGAATCGACAGTGACCGGCGACGGCATCACGCTCGTCGACTTCTGGGCAGAGTGGTGCGGTCCGTGCCGGCAGTTCGGTCCGATCTTCGCTCAGGCTGCCGAGGAGAATCCCGATGCGGTCTTCGCCAAGGTCGACACCGAGGCCGAGCAGGAGTTGGCGGGTTCGCTCGGCATCATGTCGATCCCCACGCTCATGATCTTCCGCGACGGCATCCAGCTGTTCAGCCAGCCCGGTGCCCTCCCGAAGTCTGCGCTCGACGATCTGCTCCGCCAGGTCCGCGAGCTCGACATGGACGAGGTGCGCAACGAGCTGGCCGACGCCACGGCGGCCGCCGACTGACCAACTCTCGCCCGGCGACGCCCTCCCCCCGGTGTCGCCGGGCGCACGACCGCTCGATCGTCTCCCCCCGACCGATCGGCGTGCAAGGCGGGTGGCTCCGGCCACCCGCCTTGACCATGTGAGGTGACTTCCGCACTCCCTCATGACTCCGGAAACTCGAAGGTGTCAAGGCGAATCCCTCGTAGAGTTGAAGTCTTCTGGCGGAGAGACCGAAGGACACATCGTGAGTACGAAACCATCACCTCAGCGGATCGCGGTCATCGGCACCGGCTACGTCGGGTTGACGACCGGTGCGTCATTGGCCCATTTCGGGTTCCGGGTCGCATGCTGCGACATCGACCAGCGCAAGGTCACGATGCTCCGGCGAGGTGAGATCCCGATCGTGGAGGACGGCCTCGCAGAAATGGTGGCCGAAGGCCAGCAGTCGGGCAGGCTGACGTTCCATCTCGGTTCGATCGAATCGGTCGCCCAGGCCGACGTCGTGTTCCTCTGCGTGCCGACCCCGCAGGACGATGACGGCTCGGCCGACCTCACCTACGTGAGGCTCGCCGCGACCGAGATCGGCCCGCACCTGCAACCCGGCGCCGTGGTCGTCAACAAGTCGACCGTTCCCGTGGGTTCCTTCCACGTCGTCGGCGAGGCGCTCGGGCGTTCCGATGTCGACGTCGTGTCGAACCCCGAGTTCCTCCGCGAGGGCTCGGCCGTCCACGACTGTCTCCACCCCGACCGTGTCGTGATCGGTGCCGAGAACCCCGAGGCTGCCGCGAGGGTCGCTGCGCTCTACGAGTCGCTCGACACGCAGGTCATCCTCACCGACCCGGCATCGTCGGAGACGATCAAGTACGCAGCGAACGGCTTCCTCGCCATGAAGATCTCCTTCATCAACAGCGTCGCCGCGATGTGCGAGCAGGTCGGCGCCGACGTCGCTGCCGTGGTGGCCGGCATCGGCAGCGACGGTCGGATCGGTCCGCAGTTCCTCAATCCCGGTCCCGGATGGGGCGGCAGCTGCTTCCCGAAGGATTCACGAGCGCTCGTCAGCATCGCCCGCGAACACGGCTACGACTTCTCGCTGATGCGTGGCGTCATCGACATCAACGAGCAGCAGTACGAGCGGATGGTCTCCAAGATCATCCGCTCCACCGGCCGATTCGCCCACGACCGTCTGGACGGGGTGGTCATCGCGGCGCTCGGCCTCACGTTCAAGGCGGGCACCGACGACCTGCGCGAGTCGCCCAGCGTGCGCATCCTGCGCGACCTGGAGCGACGCGGAGCGATCATCCAGGCGTACGACCCGACCGCCGACGGCGAGCTCGACGAGATCCAGCAGGCACGACTGGCCGGGTTCGACATCCGATCCAGCGTGCTCGACGCCGTCACCGGGGCAGACGTGGTCGTCGTGCTCACGGAGTGGCCCGAGTTCACCGAGATCGACCTCGCCAAGACGGTCGAGGTGATGCGGAGCAACCACGTCGTCGACTGCCGCAACCTGCTCGAGCCCGAAGCCGTCACGGCTGCCGGCCTCACGTACGACGGTGTCGGGCGATCGTGAGCGACCGCAGCATCATCGTCACCGGCGGAGCCGGCTTCCTCGGCTCGCACCTGTGCGACCGTCTCGTCGAACGAGGCGACCACGTCACCTGCGTCGACGACCTCTCGACCGGCCGGTCGGAGAACATCGCCCATCTCGTCGACCACGAGCGGTTCGACTTCCTGGAGTTCGACATCGTGGGCCGGGGCCTCGACGAGCTGCTGCCCGGCGGCGTGACCCATGTGGTGCATCTGGCGAGCCCGGCCTCACCTCCGGAGTACCTCCGACGTCCGCTGGACACGCTCGCGGTCAACAGCACCGGTACGCAGCACCTCCTGGAGATCGCAGAGCGGCACGGTGCCCGCTTTTTCCTGGCCTCGACCAGCGAGGTCTACGGTGACCCGCTCGTGCATCCGCAGGTCGAGGAGTACTGGGGCAACGTGAACCCGATCGGCGAACGGTCGGTCTACGACGAGGGCAAACGTTTCTCCGAGGCGCTCACGATGGCCTACCACCGAGCGAAGGGCCTCGATGTGCGCATCGTGCGCATCTTCAACACGTACGGACCGCGGATGCAGGCCAACGACGGCCGGGTCGTCACCAACTTCGTGTCACAGGCGCTCGCCGGAGAGCCCTTGACGATCTACGGCAACGGTAGTCAGACACGGAGCTTCTGCTACGTCGACGACGAGATCGAGGGGTTCCTGCGGCTGCTGGACGGTCCGCACATCGGGCCGATCAACATCGGGAACCCGAACGAGTTCACGATGCTCCAGCTCGCGACGCTCGTGCTCGAGCTGACGGGAACCGGCGCGGCCATCGAGTACCGGCCGTTGCCGGCGGACGACCCGAAGCTTCGACGGCCCGACATCAGCCAGGCTCGCGAGCTGCTCGACTGGTCGCCCCGGATCGATCTCCGCGAAGGCCTCGGCCGCACGATCGAGTGGTTCCGGTCGTCGGTGTTCGTCGCCGACTGAACTCGACGGTTCCGACGCGCCCGAAGGGCCGGCTGTCGGTAGCCTGCGGCCCTCATGGAACGCTTCGGACTGGTCGGGCTGCCCAATGCGGGCAAGTCGTCGTTGTACAACGCGCTCACGGGTGGTGGCGCGCTGGCGGCGCCCTACCCGTTCGCGACGAAGGACCCGAACATCGGTGTCGCCAGAGTGCCCGACGAACGTGTCGATCGGCTGGCCGAGATGTCGACCTCCAAGAACGTGGTCCACGCCCAGGTCGAGGTCGTCGACATCGGCGGCCTCGTCGAGGGCGCGTCCAAGGGTGAGGGACTCGGTAACAAGTTTCTCGCCAACATTCGCGAAGTCGACGCGATCGTGTTCGTGTTGCGGGCATTCGAGAACGACGACATCGTCGGGTCACCCGACCCGCTCGAACACCTGCGGGTCGTCGAACTCGAACTCGCGCTCGCCGATCTCGAAGCGGTCGAGAAGCGACTGGCCCAGGCCACACGACAGGCGAAGCTCGACAAGACCCTCGGCGACGAGATCGCCGCCCTCCAGCAGGCCAACGACGCTCTGAGCGAGGGGCGACCGCTGTACCGGGCCGGGCTGAGCTCCGACGTGAGGGAAGCGCTGGCGCCGTACTTCCTGCTCACGAACCGTCGGGTCCTCGCGGTCGTGAACGTCGGCGAGGACGACCTCGACGACATCCCGGCGGCCGAAGCACAGCTCGCGGCCGAGTTCAACGATGCCGGTGACAACGTCGAGGTCATCGGGATGTGCATCCAGCTCGAGGCCGAGGCCGCGGCGATCAGCGACCCCGCCGAGCGCGCCGAGATGCTCGAGGGTTTCGGCCTCGGTGAGGGTGCTCTGTTCCGGATGGTCCGCTCGGCGTATCACCTGCTCGGCATGCGCACGTACTTCACCACCGGCGAGAAGGAGACGCGGGCGTGGACGTTCTACGAGGGGTCGACGGCGCCGATCTGTGCAGGACGGATCCATACCGACTTCCAGAGAGGGTTCATCCGCGCCGAAGTCATCCAGTGGGACGAGCTGCTCGAGCTGGGCTCGTGGTCGAAGGCCCGTGACGCCGGCAAACTTCGTGTGGAGGGCAAGGACTACGTCGGCCAGGACGGCGACGTCATGGAGTTCCGCTTCAACGTCTGAACGAGGTGGTTTCGCGGGAGGTCAACCATCCTCACTGACGAGTTCACCTGGTCCGGGTCGACGGAAAGTTCCCTGCATGACCGGGGGTCATCGCCCACGGCAGCACGGTCGGCAGGATGACGGTGAGCACCGAGATGGCGAACCGATCGATGGCCACCTTGTCGAAGTACTCGACGGTCAGATTCAGGACGACGGTGTCCACCCACACGTACGTCACCACGCCGACGAAGAGCAGCTGCCGGCACGAGATCTCGACGACGTCGTCCAGATCGTCCGAGGTGCGCAAGATCCGGCTCATCCGGTTTACCGCCGGCACCGCCGGCCTGCGAGCCGACTTCGCGATTCGACCCCTGCTGGTCGGGTCGTGACCGTTCCCCGACGGCGCGGCGAACGCACCGCCGGAACGTGTCTCGGCTTCGACGTCCGACGCAGCCGGAGCGGATGGCTGCGGCTGCGTCAGACGTTCGAGCCAGGTGTGGTCGTCGCCGTCAGGCGGCGCCGCGGCCGGTGAGGACGACACCGATGGTCTTGGCGCAGATCCGTACGTCGTGGCCGAGCGACCAGTTGTCGACGTAGTAGAGGTCCAGGCGCCGGTACTGCTCGAAGCTGCTGCCCGATCGCCCGGAGACCTGCCACATGCCGGTGAGACCGGGGAGGACACGAAGGCGGTCACGGAGTTCGCCGTCCCATTGGGCCACCTCGTCGGGCAGCGCCGGACGAGGCCCGACCATGCTCATCGTGCCGCGGAGCACGGCGACGAGCTGTGGGAGCTCGTCGATCGACAGCTTCCGGAGCAAGCGGCCGGTCCGGGTGATGCGAGGGTCGTTGACCATCTTGAACAGCGGGCCGTCGACCTCGTTCTGATCGAGGAGGTCCGCCTTGAGTTCGTCAGCGTTGACCACCATCGTCCGCAGCTTCGTCAACGTGAACGTGCTGCCATTCCGACCGACACGCTCTTGACGGAACAGGATCGGCCCACCGTCCTCGAGTTTGATCGCGATCGCCGCGGCGATCAGCAACGGCGACGAGAGCAGCAAGATGGTCGACGCGGTGACCACGTCGAACGCACGCTTGGCGACCGCCCGCCAGCCACCACGGATGACCGGCTCGACGTAGATCATCGTGTTGCCGTCGAGCGCCTGCGGCCGGATGCGGGTGATGTCGATGTCCCGCAGGCTCGAGGACAGTACGACGTGGTATCCGTCGTCGGTCAACTCGCGAGTGAGGCGGTTCACGTGCTCCTGGCCGACCGACCCGAGCGAGACCACCACACCGCTCACGTCGTGCCCGGTCAGGATCGTCGGCAGGTCGTCGACCGTGCCCAGGACCCGCACCCCACCACGATCGCCCAACTCGTCGTCACCGACGAATCCGACGACGTCGTACCCCAGACTCGCGTTGCGTTGGTAGGTGTGCATGAGGCCGATGGCATGCGGATCCGTTCCGACGATGATGATGCGCCGCCGGAGGCGCCCTTGCGCCCGGAGCCGGTCGAACTGCCGGCGGGCCAGTTGGCGCTCCGTCAGGACGGCGCCTGCGACCGAGACGGCGACCAGGAACACCCACAGACGCGAGAGGTCCTTGAACTGGATGCTGAATGCGATCAGCACCATGAGGCCGATGCCGACGGCCACCGCGCGCAGGACGTTCTTCGCCTCCTCGGTCGGGCGGGCGTTGGCGCGCGACCGGTACAAGCGGTTGAAGAGTGTGCCGGCGACGAAACCCGGGAGACTGGCGACGACGAGCAGGGAATGTGCGGCGATGATGTCGATCGGCACCGGCCGCAGCAGCCGCTGGAGCAAGAACGCGAGTGCGATCCCGATCAGCACGGCGACGGTGTCGGCGAGGACCAGCCGATTCCGCGCCGTCGTCGGCAGCACCGGCAACGGGAGGCGAGTGCCGGTCGATGCTGCGTCGACGCCGTCCTCCTCGACGTGCAAAGGATCTGTGAACTGGTCCCTGAGGACCTCGGCTTCCGTCCGCCCATTCATGTCTTTCGTCCGCTCGTTCCCGCTCCGACCCATCGGGCCATCGTTGTCCGCCACTTTGCGTGTTCTTCACTTGTATCACTGTGTCGGCCGAGCATGCCAGTGGAATGTGTGCCCGACGCAAACAATTGGCTGTGACATACGCCCGCAACCACTTCATGTGGTCGAGCCAGCACTGTGAAGCGTCGGCTTGACCGCTGCATGACATAACGGGTGTACGTTCAGCAGATCGCGAGCAACTCGCTAGAGTTCCGGCGTGTCGGACTCGAGTGATCCACCTGTGGCCCGGCCGGGCCCGTCCCGCGACGTTCTGCACTGCGACGTCGTCCTCGAACAGACGCTCGGCCACGTGACCCACGGTCAGAACCTTCGCCGCCTGCTCCCCGGGGTCGACGGATTCCATCCCCGCTTCGTGCCGATCGCCTACGAGAACGAAGCCTGGACCCGACATCTGCCGGGTTTCGGCAACTGGACGGTTCGCGCCGGCGTACGCGCCAGGCAGGCGCTTCGCGGCGACCATCGCCGGGACGCGATCTTCGTCCACACGCAGGTGCCGGCCGTCCTGCTCGGACGAACCGACGTGCCGACCGTGGTCTCTCTCGACGCCACCCCCAGACAGTACGACGAACTCGGCGAGCACTACGCCCACGACGTGGGCCCCGCACGGGTGGAGCAACTGAAGACGATGCTCAACCGGCGCTGCTTCGAGCGAGCCGCCCACCTCGTCACGTGGGCGCACTGGACCAAGCAGAGCCTGGCGGACGACTACGGCATCGACGGGTCACGGGTCACGGTGATCCCGCCGGGGGTCGACGTCGAGCGCTGGCTCCGGCCGGTGGACGCTCCCGAACGTGGCGGCGATGGCGTCGTGCGCATCCTGTTCGTCGGCGGGGACCTGTCCCGGAAGGGCGGATTCGACCTCCTCGCAGCCATCGCCACCGTTCGGGAGCGGCACGGTGACCGGGTCGAGCTCCACCTCGTCACACCCGCCGACGTCGCCGGTGCGCCCGGCGTCATCGTGCACGGCGGCATGACCCCCAACAGCCCCGAGCTGATCGAGTTGTACCACCGTTGCGACATCTTCTGCCTCCCGACGCACGGTGACTGTCTTCCGATGGTGCTGCCCGAGGCGGGAGCAGCCCGCCTCGCACTCGTCAGCACGGATGTCGGGGCGATCGGAGAGATCGTCGTCGACGAGGAGACCGGACTGCTCGTTCCCGTCGGCGACGTGACCGCGCTGACGGCTGCGCTCGACCGGCTCGTCGTCGACGACGAGTTCCGCGCTCGGCTCGCCGGCGCTGCCTCCGAGCTGGTTCGGACCGAACACAGTGCCGCCACGAACGCAGGCCGCATCGCCGAAGTGATCCGCGCCGCCGTCGAGACGTCCTGACGACGTCATCGATCCGGCGGCAGCGAGCCTCCGATTGCCCCGATGGGGACCCCTTGACCACCCCGGGCGCCCGACTCGTCGGCGGGTCTCCGGTACGGACGCTCGACTTTGCGAACGGCAAACGGCGAACGGCAAACGGCGAACGGCGATCGCCGTTCCCGGACACACCCGTGCTCGCCGGACAAGACGCGGATCGTCGAGCCGACCGGGTTCAGATCTCGCGGATGACGCGCGCAGGAACGCCTGCGACGACCGTTCGTTCGGGTACGTCGCGCGTCACCACACTCCCGGCACCGACCACGCTGCCCGCGCCGATCGACACACCCGGCATCACGACCGAGCGTCCACCCAGCCAGACGTTCTCGGCGAGCTCGATCGGTCGTGACGTCGGCCGTTCGAGACGTCGCTCGGGTTCGATCCGATGAAAGTCGTTGTCCATCAGCAGGCAGTAGGTACCGATCAGACAGCGCGGCCCGATCCGCACCAGCTCCTGAGCGGAGATCGCCGTCCCGTAGTTGACGAGCGACCGTTCACCGATCTCGAGGCAGCCGCCGCCGCCGACGGCGAGCTCGGTGGTGGCTACCGTCGACACGATCTGCACACGATCCTCGATGATCAACGTGCCGTGGTTCTGGATCGCAGGGCGGCCCTCGAGCCGCACCGTACGGGCGACGGTCGTCGCCGAACGCAGGTACCACTGGGCGCGGATCACCGATCGGCTCTTCCCGACCACATCCGACATCGAACCGGTCACCGGCCTCGGTCTCCCGCGAGCGGAAACTTGGAGTGTCCGACTGCCGACGCACGGATATCGCACATTCCGTCGAGCCTACGCACCGGGCCCGTCCTGGGATCGATCGCGACGGGCCGACTCGGTGCGGCCGCGTACCGGACTACGCCGAGCGGCTCGGCAGGACGCGCACCCGGATCCGGTGCAGCATCGCCAGTTCCCCGTCGCTGGGCACACGCATGACAGTGATCGCGACGACGTACGAGACGGCACCGACGACCAGCGTGACCGCCATCGTCCCGCCCCGGGTGGGCCACGACGCGAGGACGAGCAGTGCACCGGCGAGGAGGATCCGCGCGAGGCGCCACATCGTCCGACGTTCGATCAGGAACGGCGCCACCTGCCACAGCCCGATGGCGAACATCAGCAACTCGGTCACGACGAACGCGAGCGCACCACCGATCGCCCCGTTGCCGTAGATCCGATCGGCCCACGGGACGAGGAAGAGGTCGAGGGGCACCGTCAGCAACACGCCCGTGAACATCACCAGGTTCCAGAAACGTTGCCGTCCCGACGCCGTGGCCACCGTGCCGAAGAGCATGGTTCCCGCTGTGAGGAGCAGGACGAAGCCGAACACCCCGAGCACGGGCCCGGTCCCGTCGAACTCGGGGCCATAGAGCAGTCGCGCCGCCTGGTCGGCCACGACGACGGTACCGAGCCCGATCGGGACCATCAGGAGCGCCAGCGTCCCGAACGTGCTGACGACCAGCGACCGGAGGCCGTCGGGATCGGTGGTGTGCATCCGGCCGAGCGTGGGCAGGATCGTCCCACACAGGATGGTCGGCAGGAACAGGAGGGTGCCGAAGAGTACGTCGGCGGTGGCGTACCACCCGAGTGCCTCGTCGTCCACGAACAGGGCGATCACTACCGTGTCGACCTGCTGGTACAGCACGCGGATGCCCGCTGCGATCATGAAGGCGAAGCTGCCGGCCAGGATCGTCCCCCACGACGCACGACCGAGATGCATCGGCACGTCCACGACCCGTCGGAGCGCCCTGGCGATCAGGACGAGGCCGACCAACTGAGCGGCGAGGAGGACGACGAGCAGGCTGATCGCGCGACCACCTGTGAGGAGCACGATGACCGCCACCACGGTGCCCACGAAGCGCACGACGACGTTGACCACCGCCGGAGCCGCCATCCGCTCGAGACCGAAGAAGACCGTCGTGAACACCTCGGCGACGGCGTGGACAGCGGAGATCAGGCCGTACAGTCCGAGGATCCAGGCGAACTCCGGGTCGGTTCGCCCGACGCCGGCTGCGACGGCGAACACCACGCTCACGATCACCCAGGCCATGAGTCGCAGGGTGATGATCGGCCCGACCAGGGTCAGCGCGTCCCGCCCGCGGCGGGCCACCTGCAGATTCAGGAACAGCGAGGTGCCGAGCGAGATGACGACGGCAGCGATGGCCCAGAGCGAGAACGCGAGCCGGATCTGCCCCTGCGTCTCGGGGCCGAGCAGCCGTGGCTGCACCACCGCGAGCACCAGCGCGAGCGACCAGGTGACCACCTGTGACGACAGCATGTGGGCGACGTTTCGTTTGATCGACGAGCGCCCGGCCACCAGGTCGACGTCCTGGACCGCATCGCCATCGTCACCCGAGACGACCACCCCGCGCTCCCACAACTCGACACCATCGTCGTCGGGGCCGGCCTCGGCGCCCGTCACTCCGGGCTCGGTGACGTCGTCGGCGGACGGCGTCTCGCCAGGTTCCCCGGCCTGATCACCGTCGTCGTCGATGCCCCTGGGCATCAGCTCGAACTCCTCGAGTCGGTCACCGGGACGTGAACGGACGCCCCGATCATCCGGTACGTCGCGGAACGACCGCCCCTGCGCCGCCCCGGCGCCCGCCTGCGCAAAGACACAGCGGGACAGTATCAGCGTTCACGTCGCGAGCGACACGAGACCGACCGGCGTCGTCAGCGGGCGCCGTCGTCCCGGCGTCCCCGGGACATGGCGGGGCGGTCGCTCCACCTGCGCCGGACGGCGGCGCGGCCGCGCTGTCAACGACCGGCTGCGCGACGGACGAGATCGAGCAGGGCATCGGCGTTCGTCTGGGCATCGAACGCCTCTTCGGCGTGCCGCCGGGCGGCGTGTCCCATCGACCTCCGGAGGTCCGGGGCATCGTGGAGCCGGCGGAGCGCTGCCGCGAGCGCGGCCTCGTCGCCGGCCGGCACCAGACACCCGCTGGAATCGTCCAGGACGATGTCCGGGATGCCACCGACGTCGGAGGCCACCACGGGGAGCCCCGACGCCGCTGCCTCGGCCGCAGCGATCCCGAAGGTCTCTGCGAGCGTCGGCAGCGCGAAGACATGGCTCGTCCGGTAGAGCTCCACCAACTCGGCATCATTCGGGTTCAGGTGGCTGACGACACGGACACGATCGGTCGTCGGGACGTCGGCCCGAGTCACCACGACGAGCTCGGCGCTCGACGGCAACGTCGAGAATGCCCGGAGGAGCTGGCGACCGCCCTTGCGATCGAAATCACCGCCCACGAACAGGATCCGGAACGTTCCGTCGTCGTGACGCCGGTCCGATGTGGGAGGCCGCCACCGCTCCAGATCGACGCCAGGGGGGATCACACGTACCCGCGCTCCAGGGACCCCGTAGTCGTCGATGTACGATTGCGCGGCGCGGTTGCTCCAACCGACGCACCAGGCGGCCCCCTGCATCGTCCGGAGATTCAAGTGGTGCTTGAGGCGGCTGATCGGACCGCTGCCGTCGGGGCGGTGCCCGTATCCCTCGGCGATTCGGTCGTACTCGATCGGTGTCACGTCCGTCACCAGGACGTAGGGCCGGGACCGCACGATGGAACCGCCGAGGACCGCCGGCACCTGTGTGTTGAAGACATGCGCGTCGGCGCCGGCCCGGGCCAGTCCGTTGCGGACGGCCCGTCGACCGGACCAGGCGGCAGCGAGCGACGCCGGCATCTTCTCGGCCAATCCCTCGGATTCGTAGTCGATCGGGATCCAGACCGGAGCGATGTCGTCCGCGTCGACGTGGTCACGGAGATTCTGGCAGTACGTTCGATGGCCCAGGTGCTGCTCCATCGCGAATGCGACGACGAGTCGGTCATCGGTCGCGCCGTCGCCGCCCGACCCGCCGTCGCCTGCGTTCACGGGAGGCGACGAGTCGGTTCCGAACATCCGCCGTTCCTCCGCCACACCTGACGACGATACAGCGATCGCCCAACTCATTCCATCGGCCCGAGCGCTCCGCCCGACCCGTCACCACCGGGTGATCGGTGTGCTCGGGAGCCTCAACGATGATCCCACCTCGACGGGTACCATGGCTCGGCCCGGAACCGAGCGGGTCCCGTTCGGCGGCGACCAGGAAACCCAGCCCCATGACGACGAACCCGACGATCAGTGTGATCGTGCCCACCTTCAATCGCCGCGAGCGCCTGCACCTCACCCTGCAGTCGCTGGCCGAGCAGGTGGTCGACGCGTCGTTCGAGGTCGTCGTCGTCTCCGACGGCTCCTCGGACGGGACCGATGACGTCCTCAGGAACGGCGAGACGCCGCTCCGGGTGGAACCCCGGTTCCAGCACAACCAGGGCCCCGCAGCTGCCCGCAACCTCGGCATCGACACCGCCCGCGGCGAGTTCGTCGTGTTCATCGACGACGACATCGTCGCGGATCCGAACCTCCTCCAGCACCACCTCGACGCACATCGGCGGCTCGGAGACCGGGCGGTGGTGATCGGCCCGATGTTGAACGCGCCGGACTTCCGGTACTCCGCGTGGGTGGCGTGGGAGCAGGAGATGCTCGCCAAGCAGTACCGGGCGATGATGGCCGGGCAGTACTCGGCCACCAGTCGGCAGTTCTACACGGGCAACGCGTCGCTCCGGCGGCGGCATCTGGTCGAGGCCGGTGGCTTCGACACCCGTTTCCGACGCGCCGAGGACGTCGAGTTGGCGTTCCGGCTCGAGGCACTCGGCCTCACGTTCGAGTTCGTCCCCGACGCTGTGGGCTTCCACTACGCGGAACGCTCCTACGAATCCTGGGAGGCAGCGGCTCGTGCGTACGGGGGCAACGACGTGCGTTTCCGTGAGGAACTGGGCAGTGGCACCGGAGCATGGAGCGTCGGCGAGAAGTATCGGCGCCAGCACGTGGCGGTGCGAGCGCTCGTGCGAGCATTCCTGAGCGCGCCACCACTGCGGCGCTGGTCGATGACCGTGCTGCGGCACCAGGTGACCCGCAGCGACGAACTGACCCGGGTGAGGCGTGCCGCGCTGAGCGTCATCTATGCGACGGAGTACTTCTCCGGTGCGGTGGACGAACTCGGCTCCACCAGCCAGCTCTGGCAGATCGTGCGCGCGACCTAGATGCACTCGGCCATCGATTTGCCGCTCCGGCCGCCGCCTCGGGAGCCGACCGATCCACGTGACGTGCATGTGGTGACGTGCATGTGGAGGAGTTCGCCGCGTCGCTCGGGGCCGAAGCGCTCGCGGGCCGCACTCGACGAGCAGATGATGTTGCGGTGAGCGGATCGAAGGGACACGAGGGTGAGACACGACGACGCCACTGTCGGTCCGATGATGCGTGACGACCTCCGGGCAGTTTCGGAGTGACGACCATCCGATCCGCCGCCCGGATGGTTAGATTCCTCGTCGTGCGATCGGTCACCGTCTCCAAAGCGGGTGGAATGTGAGTTGGTGGCCCGACCAGGGTCTGCAACGTGCCGTCGGGTGCACCATCGGGGCGATCGGCGTGTGCGCAGCACTGCCGACGGGCTACCTGACCCTCGTGACGATCGCCGGTCTCCCGCGTCCGCGTCCCGCGTCGATGGGCCGGACCGACCTGCGATACGTGATCCTCGTGCCGGCGCACGACGAGGCGGAGGGCATCGCCGCTGCGCTCGAGTCGATGGCAGCGCTCGACTATCCGGCGGACCGCTTCCGTGTCCACGTCGTGGCCGACAACTGCGCCGACGAGACGCTCGAGGTCGCGATCCGGTGCGGAGCGGAAGGACACGAGCGGATCGCGCCGGACGACCCGGGGAAAGGCCCGGCGCTCAACTGGCTCCTCGACCGGCTGGTCGAGCGTGGCGACGACTTCGATGCCGTCGTCATCGTCGACGCCGACACGATCGTCGAGGCATCGTTCCTCCGCCGGATGTCGGCGGCGATCGCCAATGGGGCGACGGCGGCACAGGGCCGCTACTCGGTCCGAGAGGTCGAAGCCAGCCCTGCCGTCTCGTTCCGGTGGGCGGCACTGGCATGCCGCCACCACCTCCGTCCGCTCGGACGGACCCGACTCGGCGCGTCGTGCGGGCTGTACGGCAACGGGATGGTCTTCGTCCGTTCCCTGATCGTGGGACGACGGTGGTCGGGGCATCTCGTGGAGGACGCCGAGTTCCAGATGGAACTCCTGCTCGACGGCCACGACGTCGTGTACGTGCCCGATGCCGTCGTCTCGGCCGAGATGCCGACCTCGCTCGATCAGGCCACCTCGCAGAACGAGCGATGGGAGCGTGGCCGACTCGAGCTCGTACAGCGGTACGTGCCGCGACTGGTCCGGCTCGTTCCACGCAGCCCCGGGCGACGGATCCAACTCGCCGACGCCGCCGCCGACCATCTCGTTCCTCCGATCTCGACGCTCGTCGTGATCCACCTGACCGTCGCCGGTGTCGCTGCCGTCGGTGCGTCCCAGCTCCCAGGAGCACGGGTCGCGTCACGAACGAACCTGCTCGCCACCATGGCGGTCCTGCTCCACGTCGCGGCCGGTCTCTACAGCGTCCGAGCCCCTCGCCGGCACGTGGTGGCGCTCCTGCGCGCACCGAGGATCATCGGCTGGAAGGCGAAATTGTGGATTTCGGTGCTCCGGTCCGGTGACGACGTCACCTGGACGCGAACGCAGCGAAATCGTCCGTCGATCGCGGAGGCGAGCAGTTGAACCGATCCCCGGCACTCCTGATGGGCGTCCCGATCGCCGACCTGACGATGTCCGAGACGCTCGATCGCGTCGGCCAGTTGATCCAGGACGGTCGGGAACGGGATCGCACCCATCAGATCTCGACCATCAACGTCGACTTCCTCGCGAACACCCTCGCGGACCCCGACCTGTTGAAGATCTTCCAATCCGCAGATCTGAGCATCGCCGACGGAATGCCGATCGTCTGGGTCGCCGGGCTCCTCGACATGAAACTCCGTGAGCGTGTCGCGGGTGCCGATCTCGTCCCGGAGATCATCGGCCGCTCCCAGCGGGAAGGATGGCGCGTCCACATGTTCGGGTCCACTCCCGATGTCGCCACTCGGGCGCGGGAGTTGGTCGCGAGGCGTTGGCCCGACGCAGCCGTGACGATCGATCCGGGCCCGATGATCCCCGATGTCTCAGCCGTCGACCCCGCATGCATCGAATCGATCGCGAACACCCGTGCCGACGTCCTGTGCGTCGCGCTCGGCAATCCGAAACAGGAGCACTTCATCCACACGCATCGTGAGGCACTCGGCATCCCCGTGATGATCGGGGTCGGCGGAGCGCTCGACATGCTGGTCGGCGAGCGGTGGCGTGCGCCTGACTGGATGCAGCGGACCGGCCTGGAATGGGTGGCTCGGGCAGCGCAGGAACCCCGACGACTGGGCATGCGCTACGCCCGCGACATCCGCGTCATGGCGCCCGAGATCCTCACCGCATGGCGAGCGCACCGTCGCAACCGCGGCGGAGCGAACGTCGAACTGTCGATCCGTGCGGGCATCGACGTGTCGCTCCGTCAGGTGGACGGGCTGCGCCCCGAGGACTATTCGGACGCGGTCGACAGCCTGTTGGACGGCGCGCAGCTCGTACTGCGGGCAAACGGCGCGACCACGGTGACGGATGCAGCCGCGGCGGCGGTGATCGGTCTCGTCACCACCGCTCGGGCTGCCGGATCGCCGATGATCTGGCGCGAACCCCCCGGGCCGGAACTCCTGGCGGCGCTCGAACGGCTCGACGTGACGCCGGCGATGTGGGGTCTCGACCGAGACCTGAGGCATCCGTAGCGAACCGGTGACGCACCGTGTTCACAACTTCGGAACCTTGATCACAACTGAGGGAACCGAAGCCGAGGCGCAAGTAGTATGCGTCCATGGCAGCAGACGTCGCCCCCGCTTCGGACCAGCAGCCGTCGTCGGCGTCGGCGTTCTGGTGGCGCTTGGCGGACAATGCCTTTCGACGCTGGTTCCTATTCCTGTTGCCGGTGGTCGTCTTCGCCGGGCTCGGCGTCTATCAGTCGACCCAGGCATTGGAGGTGTACCGGTCCGACGGTCGGCTCAACGCGACCGGCAACCCCCTCGTGCCCGACGCCGTCATCGGCGGTGCTCCGGCACAATTCTGGGAGACGCCCGCCGATGTGACGAGCAGAACGCTCGATGAGCAACTGCTGACCGACTCGTTCGTCGAGGACATCGCCATACGCGCGAACCTCGGCGACCAGCTCGAGAGCGGGTTCCTCCGGCTCGGAGTCGTCAGATCGAACATCTGGACATCGACGAGTGGCAGTTCGCTGGTGACGGTCAGTTCCACGTGGGCCGACCCGGCGACCAGTCTCGCACTCGTCGAGGCGACGATCTCGGGCTACCAGGGGTACATCGCCGAGACGGTGGCCAGTGATGCACGCGAGGCGGTGGCGTTCTACTCCGAACAACTGGAGGGACTCGAAGCCGAGGTCGACGCGGCCGAGGCCACGTTGACCGAGTACGTCGCGAACCTACCGGTTCTCGACGACGGTGAGGAGATGGGGGTCCTGGACCGGCTCGGGCTCGAACGGCTGACGGCTGCCCTGGCAACGGCGGAAGGCAAGGTGCTGGAGACCGAGGACGAGATCGAGCGCGCTGAACTGAACGTGCGCACAGCAGAGAGCGACGCCGGACGAAGCTTGACCGTGATCGACGCCCCCGAGATGCCCGTTGCACCGGAGTCGACGCTCATCGACCGGATGATCACCGTGATCTCGTACACCGTGCTCGGTATCGCCGTCGCCACCGCCGCACTCCTGGTCAGCACCGTGCTGGACCGATCGATCGTGTCCCGGCGCGATCTCGTTGCCCTGGCCGGCGTGTCGTTCGTCGCCGAGGTGCCCGTGGACCACGGCCTCGTGGCGCCGAAGTCGCCCGCGCGTCGTCGCGGTCGGGGCGGCCCGAGTCGAGGGAGTCGCCGCAAGACCGAGCCGACCGAGCGCATCGACGACACCGATGCCGTGGAGACAGCCGAGCGGGCGGGGGTCTGATCGTGGCACGCACCAAGTCGACGCGCGCCCAGATCGAGGAAGAACCGGACCGTCTGCCGGCCAGACTCGAAGACGGCGCGGTCGGAACCATGTTGATGTACGACGAGATCCCCAGTGGTCTCGCCGAAGGGCTCCGTCGGATCGTCAACCGTCACGAACTGCGTCGCGGCGAACACCTCCCGACCTCCATCTCGGTGACAGCGGCACTGCGCGGTGAGGGCGCTACCACGGTCTCACAGGCGCTGTCGACCCTGATCGCGCAGGAGATGGGCCGCTACGTCTGCTGGGTCGACTGCAGTTGGCTGGCCGGTGACCGCCCGGTCGAAGCGCCGGACGGACGTCCCGGTCTGATCGAGATCCTGGCGGACCGGTCCAAGGTCCTGTCAGCGTTCCAGGCGGTACCGGGCCTTCCCCAGCTGATCATCCTCCGACCCGGCCAGGTCGAGGATTCCAAGCGCAACATGATCGCCCGGTCGCCCGAGTTCGACCAACTGCTCGACGTGCTGACGGCGGAGTTCGACCACGTCATCTTCGACATCCCGCCCGTCCTGCAGAACGCGAACGGCCTGGCGCTCGTTCGCCGATCCGACGCGTCACTGCTCGTGACCCGTCAGCGCTCGACCTCGATCGCACAGTTCGAGCAGGCCCTGGACGCCACGCTTCCCACACCGAACCTTGGCGTCGTCCTGAACCAGTACCGGACCAGCATTCCGCGACGGCTCCGGCGCCTGCTCAATGACTGACCACGCACCATGCAGATGCTCATCTTCTTCCTGGTGGTCTGCTTCCTGGTCGGAGGTTCGAACGCCGGGTGGCGCGTCAGGGAGCACCCCATGCTCCTCGCCGCGTTCTCGACCGTCGTCGCCGCGAGCTACCTGAGCCTTCGGGTCGTGCTGTGAGCGACCCCCACGCCTCGGTCACGGCGATCCGCCAGTCCCGGCAGCTGTGGTGGCTCGGGTATCTCGTCGTCATCGTCGGTGGACTGGTGATCGCCGCGTTCGCCCGGAGACGCCTCGACGAGCCGTTCATCGGGCTGACGCTCGGACTGTTCCTGCTCGTCCTGCTCGGCTGGCTGATCCGGCCGAGAGTCGCGCTGTACATGACGATCGGACTCAGCGCCATCAGCGACGCCGTGACGGTCGCCTGGTTTCCGTTCGTCAAGAACTTCTCCAGCCGGGAGTCGATCGGATACATCTCGGACGCCATCACGATCAGCCCGCTCGAGGTCTCGCTCCTGGTCGGCTTCGCCGTCACTTCGATCCGCCAGTACGCGGCCACCGGCCGACTCGTCGCGCCGTCCCCCATGCTGCGTCCCATCGTCGTGTTCACCGCGTTCGTCGTCTACGGGTTCGCGCGAGGTGTGTTGATGGGTGGATCCGATCTCAGGATCTCGGTGCTGGAGGGACGGTCTCTGTTCTATCTGTTCATCGTGTTCGGCATCGCCACGAACATCTGCACCGAAGCTCGCCACCTACGCGCCGCAGTCTGGTGGCTGCTCACCGGGGTCCTGATCCAGTCACTTCTCTCCGCCCAGTTCTATCTCGGCCTCGATCCGGCCGAGCGCGAACTCACGGACAGCCTCAACGAGCACGGCTCGGCGCTCGGTCAGAACCTGCTGATCCTCGCCGTGCTGAGTCTCTTGCTGTTCCGGGCCAAGGCCGGCAAGGAACGCCTCTTCCTGCTCTGCGCGCTCGTCCCGACGGTGTTCGTCTACCTTCTGGCGCAACGTCGTGCGGGCGTCGCGTCGCTCGCGATCGGCGTACTCCTGCTGCTCATCCTGCTGTTCTGGCGCCGCCGCCGGCGCTTCTGGGCGGTTGCTCCGTTGACCGGGCTCGTCACCGTCGGCTATCTCGGTGCGTTCTGGAACTCCCCATCGACACTCGGGTTCCCCGCTCAGGCGGTCAAGTCGATCATTGCGCCGAGCTCGGCCAGTACCTCCGACCAGCTCTCCGACCTGTACCGGTTGGCCGAGTCGTTCAACGTGTACTTCACGATCCGGGTCGACCCACTGCTCGGGCTCGGATTCGGACGGCGCTTCTTCACACCGATCACGCTCCCCGAGATCCAGTTCTTCGAGCTGAGCGCGTACGTGCCACACAACTCGATCCTGTGGTTCTGGATCAAGACCGGGTTCTTCGGGTTCGCCGTGATGTTCTACATGTTCGGCAAGATGGTGATGCTGGGGGCGAACCGTGCCCGCCGGCTCCCCGACGGGATCGACGTGACGGTGGCACAACTCGGTCTGCTCTTCGTCGTGATGTTCGCGGTCTACACCTACGTCGACATCTCGTGGGACCCCCGCAACATGGTGTTCCTCGGGCTCGCCGCAGCGATCTGTTCGTTCCCGATGCCGGTGGACGGACCGGATGCTCAGTCGTCGGCGAAGGAGACATCGGCAACGGCGCCTGCGAGGACCTCCGCGTAACGCCGGACGTCCGCGTTCGCGACCGCCCACCGCCGAGCCGCCGAGCCGAGCCGAGCCGAGCGCTCGGGGTCGTGGAGGAGCGACACGATCGCCTCGCGGAGGGCGCCCACGTCACCGATCGGCACGTAGACGCCCGTGACTCCGTCCTCGAGCGTGTCCGTCTGACCCGGAGTCCGCGTACAGATGACGGCACGGCTCATCGACATCGATTCCAGGATCGTGGTGATCCCGGCCTGGAAGTCGACGTCGTCGAGCGGCATCACGACGAACGCCGAGTCCGCGTAGAGGTCGCGCAACTCGAACAGGTCGAGTCGCCGGATCGCCACATTCGCAGGGATCACCTCGTTCTCCGAGGAGTCGGAGCGCTTCGACCAGGGGCTCGCCGCCGCGATGACGACCTCCACGTCGAGACCCTCGACGGCGCTCATCAACGTCGGGTAGTCCCGGCGTTCGAGACCCGCCGAACAGATCATCCGGCGCTGAGGCCGGTCCACCTGCCCCGGATCGAAGAAGTCGGTGTCGACCATGAACGTGGAGAGGACGATGTGATCTGGTGGCACGCCCAGTGCGTCGGTCAGGAATCGTCGTTGCGCGCTGCAATACACGACGTACAGATCGATCTCCGACGCGGCTCGCGTCGCACGGATCAGCAACGATTTCTTCGGTACCGAGAGGATGTGCACGATCATCACGTGCCGCGCTCGGCGGGCTCTCGTGAGTTTGGACAACACCGCGAGCGGTATGCCGACCTGCTCACCGTCGGTCAGGATGACGTCGTAATCCCGACGGCGGCGGAAGCAGTACCAGGCGAGGACGAGCCCCGCTCCGGCCAGACGGTGCAGCGCCAGCCCGGTGCGCCCGGTCCGCTCGACTGCCGTCGGCGCGTCCACCACGTCGGCGCCGAGCGCCTCGGCGATGACTCGATAGTCGGCGCGAGGTCGGCGCCCGGCGGCGACTTCCGCATCGAGATCGGACGGAATCGCCCCCGAAACGGTCAGCAGGACCGACGGGGCCGTCACGGCCCGACCTCGATCACCGAGATCGAGTACGGCGGTAGTGACACGTCGATCTCACCGGCAGGACCGAGCACGAGCGAGTCGCTGTCGAACGGCTCCATCCGCTCGGCGTCGAGTGACGCCGCGCTCACCCCCGACGTGCTCGCCACCGCTCCGGCAGCCGCACCTCGGACGATCACCGGCACCGTCACGGCATCACCGGCGTTCACGGCGATGACGGCCACCCGCCCGCTGTCGTCGCGCGTCGGGTACAGGCGAACGTCACCGTCGATGACCGCATCGGCGCGTTGCGTCCCGGCCTTGCTCCAGGCGCGAAACGCCTCGAACGTCGGCAGCGGCTCCCAAGTGTCGACACGCACCAGGCCGTAGTCGGTGCCCGACCACGGAGGTTCGCAGTCGGGTGCGCAACTCCCGCTCGCCAGCGTCCACATGGCGGCGATCGGTACGTCGTGCTCAACGAGCTGTCCGAGCGAATCTGCGATGAAGAGGGCGTTCATGGCCCTGGTCATCGTCAGCTCGGTATCGGCTGCCTCCATCGCCACCAAGTTGTACTCGGTGACGGCCAGTGGGGTGCCACCGAGTCGTTCGGTGACCGGTCCGAGCTCGTCCGGCCACAGGTCGGCCGCCCTGGCAACAGCATCGTCTCCCGACGGCGACGAGTTGAACCCATAGGTGTGGACGACGTAGAAGTCCAGCTCGTCACCGCTCTCCTCGATCACCTCGTCGCCCCAGCCCGACCACGCGCTCGGATCGCTCACGCCGACGGCGCCGACCTCGATCGTCGGGTCGACCGCCAGCATCGCGGACCGAATCGCCAGATAGCCGTCGTGCCCGACGACACCTTGCACGTACTCACGTCCGTCGCAGGTCCAGACGTCCTCCCAACCGAACGAAGCGCATTCGTCTCCACCCGCATCGGGTCGACCGCCGTACACCTCGTTGCCGACCTCCCAGAGCTGCACGCCGACGGGCTCCGGATGACCGCCCGCGGATCGCAGAGCGGCCCAGCGGTCCACGGTCCCCCAGTCGACGCCGTCGCGATCGACACCGATCGGTGTCTCGTCGCCGAGCCTCCCGTTGAAGAACGCCACGGCAGCAGCAGCGCTCTGTGCCGTCTCGTTGATCGAGACGGTCCAGAGACCCGGAAGACCCGTGGCGTCGAGCAGGCCGACGAAATCGCTGGGGCGCGCCGCCCACGGCCAGTAACAGCGGCTGTCATCGCGCTGCTCGCAGGCCTCCCATCGATACCCGTTGCTCCAACTCCCACCGGGCATCCGGATCAAGGTCGCTCCCGATTCGGCCGCCCGGGCGATGAAACCGGGGTCCTCGAAGCGGCCGGCTCCCAGCCATGCGGGCACGTTGACCCCGAACACCCGCTCGTCGATCGCGCGCCCGCCCTGCGGGAAGTCGATCACGACACGCCCACCGTCCACCGGGCCGACCGGGTTCGGGGACGAACCGTCGGGCACCGACGTACCAGGTGGCGGCTCGTCGGGCCTCACATCCGTCGTCGTGACGACCGGGGCGACCGACCCTGCCGCGGCCGGTTCTCGGGGCGTTCGGGAGCGTTCGTCGGCCGCAGACGAACACGACAGCGCGACCGTCACGGCCGACGCTGCAACGAGAGCAGACCGCCCGAATGTCCTTGCCGCCGCACTCGCCACCGTACCGAAGTGTACCTGCGCGAGGCGTCCCGTCGTCATCGTCGGGGCCGGCTTCGGATCGTCGACGTCGCCGGTATTCGACAAATCGGCTCCGGCCGTCGAGCCGACCCACGGCCCACTTTCGTTGCCGATATTCTTGGCAGCATCGCCTCGGGCGTGACCGCAACCGACAACCTCTTACGAACGGTGGAACTTTCGTGATACATCTCGATTCCCGGCCCCTGCGCCGTCGTGTACTGGCCGTGCTGTCTGCCGCCGCCTTGCTCGTCACCGGTCTGGCAGTCAGCGACGCAGTCGAG
>Ga0055584_100000943_pt1 | contig 28107 bp, 19 predicted proteins | sample OSDHelmetaG_FD_58716 | JGI IMG/M metagenome (GOLD analysis project Ga0055584, IMG submission 58716) | Pelagic marine sediment microbial communities from the LTER site Helgoland, North Sea, for post-phytoplankton bloom and carbon turnover... | ecosystem: Environmental > Aquatic > Marine >... | reverse complement strand
AGCATCGTGCCACTGCTGAAGGCCGGAAAGGGAGATGCGCATCAGGAATACGTGTATCACACCTGGGATCGCTATTTTCCGAACCCGGATCGGCGTTGGGCGGTCAGCGATCAGCGATGGAAGCTGATGGCGCAGTTCGGGACAAGTGCGATGCCGAGCGAGTCGGGTTGGCGTTTGTTTGATCTGGAAAACGATCCGGGCGAGAAGAAGAATCTGATCAAAAAGGAGCCCGAAATCGCGGCGAGACTTCGTAAGGAATTTGTGCGGTGGTTTGATGATGTCACGGATGGAATCACCTACGCACCCATCAGAATCCCGGTGGGTCATCCCGGTGAGGACTCCGTCGAGATTGAACCGAGCTGGGCTACCTGGGAGGGCGAACATATCAACTACACCTTTGACGGCTACGATTGGGACACCATCGATAGTTGGAAGGCACCCGGTGAATCCGCGACCTGGCGACTCGATGTGAAGGAGCCCGGAATCTACGCCCTGAAGCTGAGCTACGGTTGTCGTCCGCTCGATGCGGGCGGCGTTTTGAAAATCTCGTCTCGAGATTCGGCGACCGAGCATACCGTTCAGGCAACCACGACGGCCGAGCAATTTGGGTTGTTCGAAGGCGGAACGATAACACTCGCAAAAGGGGAAGTCGAAATGAAGGCTGAGATTGCATCAGCTCCCGGACGTGAGCTGATGCGATTAAACAAGATTTTTCTGGAACGGGTGAAATGAGGAATATCTTACGTAGCATCCTGCTCGCTTTATGTGTTTGTCAGGTAGTGCTGGCGGCAGAAGGAAAGCCCAACATCGTCTACATCATTTCTGATGATCAGTCGTGGACCGACTTCGGGTTCATGGGAAATGATCGTGTCTACACTCCCAGCCTGGACGAACTCGCCGGGAAGTCCGCGCGATTTCCGAACGGATACCTGACGACTTCCGTCTGCCGACCCTCCCTCGTGACACTGCTCACCGGGCTGTATCCGCACCAGAGCGGAATCTATTTCAATCACGGTCCTCCGGGCAATTCGGCATATAACCGAATGAATTCGCGTGAGGAATATGAAAAGGTTCGCGAAGAGGAATTCGAGCGGTTCGCGAAAGTGGAGACGCTGCCGGGAATTCTCGCGAAAGAGCGTGGCTACCGCTGCCTGCAGACTGGGAAATTCTGGGAGGGGCATTGGCGAAATGGAGGTTTCACCGAGGGCATGACTACCTTCGAGCCTCCACCTGCGACGCAGAAGTTTGGCGGAATCCGCAAACTCGCGAGCGGCGAATTGGTAGCCCACGGGAACGGAGACGTCGGCTTGCAGATCGGACGGGAGACGATGGAACCGATTGAAAAATTCATCAACAGTTGCGAGAAGGAAGGTACTCCGTGGATGGTCTGGTATGCGCCGTATCTGCCTCATCAACCGCACGATTCTCCGGAACAATTCTACGATATCGCGGAAAGCACACCGGGAGTGAAGCTGCATGAAATTCCCTACTTCGCTTCCATAGCGCAATTCGATGAAACAGTGGGCCATCTCGTCCGGTTTGTGGAAGAAAACGCGGATGTTGAAAACACGATTTTTGTATTTGTGTCAGACAACGGCTGGAGTTCCAGTACAAAACAGCAGAAGGGGCGGGAGCAGGAGTTTGCCCATACCAGGACAAGCAAGCGTGCCCCTTTCGATGCGGGCATCCGAAGTCCGATCCTGATTCGATGGGATGGAAAAGTGGAACCGGGAGACCGGGAGAAACTGGTCAGCAGTATCGACATTGTTCCCACGTTGCTAAAGATTGTTGGAGCAAAAGAGCACGATTCAATGCGTGGTGTTGATTTATTGGGCGAACTCGACCCAGAGCGCGCTGTGTTCGGCGCGATCTATCCTGGTGATGCATCGAAGGCATGGACTCCGGAAGCGGATGTCGCGTATCGGTGGATTCGCCAGGGGGATTGGAAGTTGATTGTTCCGCAAGGGGATGATCCGTGGAACGGGTATGTGAAGGAGAAGGTGTTGTTCAATGTCGCAGATGATCCGGGAGAAGGACAAAATTTGTCATCGCAAAGCGATCGAGTGGAAAGACTATCACGGTTGCTCGATGCATGGTGGAATCCGGCTGCAAATGAAGACGAAATTGAGTAAGAGCTGAAAGCGATACTCGTGGAGTCCCGTGAGCTTATGGCTCCAACAACGCATTTTATTCATGGCTCGAGCGAGATGAGGCATGAGTATGAAAGCTGAAAGCGGGATCTCGGCTCTGGAGCGTCAGAAGCTCAAAAGAAAGAACTGTCCGAGTTTCTTACGTTTATCGAAAAATCCGAGAAGATTGTAAAACCAATCAGTGCAGTTCGTGATTGCATTGCCATTCTCTCAGAAATATATCCGGTCATCTATCGCAGATCATTGGAACACATCGAGAACCCAGTTGATGAGCATGCCAGGAAAGATCCATTTTGCTAGTTTCTCAGGCTGCAATTCACAGTTCGGCATACAGCGCCTCCACCAAATCCAGCGATTTGCGATTGGGCAGAACGCCGGTTTCCATCTGGTTCATGACGTAGGCAAATGAAATGCCGCTCTCCGGATCGGCAAAAGCGTGGCTGCCTCCGGCGCCGGGTTGCCCGAATGACTGCAGAGAGGGGCCGAAGAGCGTTCTGCTCTTGGTGCCGTTGCTGCCGAGAGGATCTTTCATGAATCCCGTCGCGAATGTGGTGGGGAAAAGAAAAGTCTTGTCGTCCCCCGTAAACTGTTGTGAGCGCGCTGCATCGGTGACCGGCTTGGGCAAGTAGCGCACACCATCCAGTTCGCCGCTTTGCGCAAGGATCTGGTAGAATCGCGCGATGCCGCTTGCGCTCCCGACTCCTCCCAATGCGGGAAGTCCGGCCTGGAGATATTCGAGCTTGTTGACGTCGCTCAGGGCTGACATTCCACCAGGTGAGCCAAAGGCCGAGGCAGCGATGGATTCAGGATCGGCGATGGCGCGGTAGAAGGGGAGTTCCTCGGGGTTGGGCCGTTGGATTTTTGGCGGAATGATTGCGGCGAGACGACTGAGTTCTGCGTTTGTCAGGTTGCCGATGTGAAAGTCAATTTTTGCTGGCGTCGCAATCATCTCTTTCCAGTAGCTTCCGAGCGTTTTGCCGTTGCTAACACGGCGTACGATTTCATCGAGGAGGAAGCCATAGGTCCTGGGGTGATAGCCGTGCGCTTTTCCTGGAGTCCAATTGGGTTCCTGTTTCTCCAGTGCTGCTACGACGGCTCGGTGATTGAGAATGTCTGGGCGATTGTCTGAATCGAGGGCAGCGAGACCAGCCCCGTGGGCAAGCAGTTTGGAAAAGGTGAGGCGGCTTTTGCTAGCGGCTCGAAGTTCCGGCCAGATTTCGCTGACGCGCGCAGAGGGGGAGATGCCAGCCTCGATGATCGCGTGAAGTGTAGCGATTGCGGCAGGACCTTTGGTAACAGACCAGACGGGGCAGAGCGTCTCACCGGTCCACGGTGCGGACTCGTCGAGGTCACGCCAGCCATAGTTAAGTGTCAGGATTTCCTGCCCATCCTTCCAGACCGATACGGAGGCACCGACTTCGGCGCGTTCTTCGAAATTGCGTCGAAAGATTTCCTCCAGTGGTTTCATCAGTCCCGATTGAGGATGGCTCCGCGAAGACTGGAAAGGTCCGGATCTTCGAGAGCTTTTGCCCGTGAGGACGGGTCCATTTCGAAAGATCGCTTGAGCCAGGTCAGTGCGGCTTGTTTTTTTCCAAGTGCGAGTTCGTAGCAGGCAAGATTGTAGAAATAGACAGGCTCTTCTTTCAGGGAAGGTGGGCCGCTGTTGAGGTGTTCGATGGCGCGCTCGGTTTCCCCACGAGCATGAAGGCACCAGGCGCCCTGGATGAACCCAGCGTTGTTGTCAGGGTGCAGATCGGAGAGAATGGTGCTGAGTTCCCATGCATCGTGAATCCGCCCCTGATCGAGCATGATAATGATGCGGAGTTCCTGAGTATCTTGGCTGGAGCGATCTTCTGGAGTAAGGTCTTCGATAGCGGACCAGGCCTCATCAAACATTTTCAGATCGATGTAGCCGCGAATTTTTTCGTATGAGGGAGAATCTTCCATCAAGTTGGAGTTTGGGAATAGGATTCTCTCCACTTGGCGAGCTGCTTTTGCAAGTTTGTCTCTGTGTCAGGCTCAGTATTTGCGTCAGCGTAACGCACTCGATAGTGATAGGCGACGACCTCTTCAAAGAATTCGGGGATTTGCGCTCCCTTTCGCAGAGCTATCAAAAATTCTCGCCAAGTCTGATTTGGAAGCTTCGTTTCTCCTATGATTTCTCCGCATCCAGCTAGTTCCTTCATCAATGCTGATGTCGTCTGCTTGGAGTCGGTGCTTTGGTCGTGGAGGGTCTGGATTCCCTGCTTTCGCTTCCTTTTCCTCCGAAAGAAAAGGAATACCGTTACGAGGGTAAACGCCGCTCCAGTTATCGGAATGAAGTGATCGGAGAGGAAATAGCTTAGGGAATAAAAGGCACTGGCGAGGGAATTGCCACGTTCGTCAGGATCGAGCTCGGTAGTGGAAAAGTTTTCGTATGAAGCCAGGTCCGATGCGGGAACCGGGGCGAGAGAAGGGTTTCGCGAAGCGGCATCGATAGAGGTGGGTGTTGCATCGAAGATCGCCCACTCGTTGTCTGGAGTCAGGACTTCGGCCCAGGCGTGAAAATCGCGATCGCGAAATGCTATGAGTTGCTGGTCTGGGTCGGCTATTCCACCACTGTAGCCGTATGCAATTCGGCTCGGGATGCGAAGGGCGCGGAGCATCATGACGGAGGCTGCTGCGTAGAGTTCGCAGTGGCCCTCCTTGTTTCCGAAAAGGAGATTCTCGACCGGGCTCATGTTCTCCGGCGTTTCAAAGTCGAGTGAATAGGTCGCGTGATCTTCAAGGTAACCCCGGAGACCTTCGAGGGTGGTGTAGGCTGGCAGTGTTTCTCCCAGATAGGTCACCCGGGCGGCGAGCGGTGAGGGAGGGAGATTCAGATAGATGCCGGGGCCGTCGGGTTGGCGAAGTGAGTTGAGCGTGCCACCGGGAAGTTTGGCTGAGCTCTTTGGGCCGAGAGACGCATTGTATCGAAGCCTTTCAATTTTTTCATCCGGCGCGAGCTGATACCAGCTATCGGCAAACTCGTAGAGGGCACTGGCGAAAACGCCTGTGGAATTCGTCAACAAGGGCAGTGCGTAAGCAGCTTCCCGCTCAATGAAGAGAGTGTAGTCAGGATTTGGTGAAGGCTGGTTCACGGAAAGGGGGATGATCAAATCGCTTTCGCCGTCGTCTTCATCATAGATCCAGCGAGCATTGCGCACTGGTGCAATCACCTCGTCGCTTTCAAAAACAGTGACAGTCGAGGTCCGAAGGTAGAGCGTTTCCCGCATTTGCTTTTGAAACTGCTCGCGTGTCCTCATTTTCAGATAGATGCGAACACGGTCGTTGAACTGAAGTTTCACGTCGCGTGGAAGACGACGGGAACTTCCGTCGGGTCCTCCGCGACCGTCGTCTAATTGAGGTGCCTTGGAAGAACCGTAATCAGCGAGTTGGGTTTCGTCTCGATGAATCCATTCATCGAGACGGTCAGTATATTTATCCAGGACCATCCCTAATCCTGACAAAACTACACTTGCGGCCGCACCGGCTATAGCGAGAGGAATAAAATTTCGAAGGTGAGACAAGGCCAGGAGCAGTAGCAGCACACAAGGTAGCGCAGCGATCGGATAGACCTGCCACTCGGTGAATACGTATAGCTCCACCTGAAGAACCGAGGCAAAGGCAATGAGGCCTCCGGCGAGTGCGAGCAGAAAAGTGGCATCCCCAATTCGAGAACTTCGTAGTAGCGCAATCATTGCCGCAGTGGATAAAATACCGGAGCCAATGAGAAACCATGCCGGGAGATCTGCGTTGGTCGCCATTGCTTCTCCCTGTTGAAACAGTCGAAGCAGCAGGAAGACGGAAGCGAGGGCTAGCGTCGGGAAAAGAATGATAAGGAAGTGGTGAATCGTCTCCTTTTTCCCAAACGGTTTCCCTAACAGAGCAATAAGCAGTAGCAGGACGGTAAAAACCATCGGCAGCGGCGAACCCGACAGCATCCAGCCGACGAAGGCGACGATGAAAGGGGACGCGAGGATGAGGGAGGGGAGGCGCATGACAGTCAGGACGCGATACGCTTCCGTGGTGTAGAGGATGAGTTCTTGATCAGGCGCGGCATCGCAGGCGTAGCAGTAGCCCTTCTGCCAAAAGTCACAGACTTCGCGTCGATGCAGTGAGCAACACGAAAGAGAGGAGTGACTTCGCTCTCCCAAAGTTCACGAGACGCATCGCCAACCACGAAAATCTCATCACAGGATTCGAAAGCGTCGAGTGTGTCCTGAAATACGCGGGCATGAGAGAAGGGCATTCGAGTCAGGAGCGCTAGTTGGTCGAGTTCACGATCGAAATCTTCTCGATGACGCAGTTTGGTTTCTTCTCGTGGTAGCGATTGAAAAACGATTTTGATTCCCGCGTCGCGAAAGCGGTAGAGCAGTCCGGCTGTGATACGAAGAATGGTTTCGAACGACTCGGGGGTCACCAGTTCGCCCGAGGGGCAAAATGAGTGCAGTAGAATTCCATATCGGGTCGGAAGCGGACGTGGAGGGTCGGTTTCACGAACGAGGAGGTCTCCGCTTTTTAAGCTGGCAGGCCAGTGAATCTTTCGCATGGGGTCACCGCCTCGAAACTCGCGAAGAAAGCGGAACTCTGATACGGGATCGGGAATTCCAGTCCACGGGGAGGTAGAGAGCAGCACGCCTTCAAGATGATCTCGCAGACGTGGCGGGAGCCAGGGGTCCGGCAGGACGAGAATGGAATTGCCACTTTCGTTTTTGAACTTTCCAGAACGTCGGGATTCAAACCACCCGAGTGGCCAATCGGATTGGATACTCCAGTTTTCAATCCTTACACGACCGCGACGTGAACAGCGTGCCGCGTAAGTTGTTGTTTTTTCCTTACCGCTAACGAGCTCAGAAATCGGCTCACTTTTTCCGACGGCAATGGGATCGTGAATAACAAAGTTGTAGGCCGAATTGCCTTCGTTCTTGATCGAGGCTTCTACTGCGAATCGGCGATTCGTCCAGGATCGAGCCGGCAGGGTTCGCTGAATTGTGAGGCCGTCCAGTTGCTTCGATGCAAGGTGTCTTCCTGCGAGCCACGCTCCCGCGATGATGAGGCCGATCAGGAATACAGGACCAGACAGGGTCACCGCGCCGACTGCCAGAAAACCGATCGCGATCCAGAGCGCAACGAACCCGATCGATGTCTGGCGGACGTCAGTTGATTCGGGCTTCATGAACGGAGTCTACTCTACGGAAACGCTCTCGCGCAACTCTTCCAGGAGCATGCGCAGTGCGGCAGAGCGTCGATTGGATTCGTCCTGACCGAATTCTCCCTCGTCCCCTAGAAGTCGGTGAAAGACGCAAGGCACAAAGGCGCGTTTCACGTCGTCAGGAAATACCGCTTCGTGGTTTTCAATCCGGGCAATGGCCTGGGCGAATCGCATGATTGCGATGGCTCCTCGATTGCTGATCACGGCTTCGACTTCGGAATGGGCTCGAATCGCGTCGCAGAGGCGAACGATGTAGCGGGAGATCTCCGTTGAGACCGGAATATTTTTCACTTCGTCCTGAAGGGATCGCAAGGCTTCGAGATTAACGATGCCGGCGCTTTCGTCTCCGGCATCGCCATGGCGCGGTGCCGGATCGTCGGCGTGTTGCTGAAGAATGTCGGCCCTTGTTTCCCGATTGGGGAGTGACATTGAAACGCTGATGAGAAAACGGTCAAGTTGCGGAGCGGGAAGGGGGAATGTTCCGGCTCCATGGCGGAGATTTCGGGTCGCAACGACTTGAAACACATCGGGCAGATCGTGGGTAATCCCGTCGACGCTGACTTGAGCTTCATTCATGCACTCCAGAAGAGCACTCTGAATGCGCGGGCTCGTTCGGTTGATCTCGTCGGCAAGAAGGAGGTTCGTGAACACCGGTCCTTCGATGAATTCAAAACTTTCTCTATCCTGTCGATACAACGAGTAGCCCACCAGATCTGCAGGAAGCAGATCGGGAGTGAATTGGACCCGGCGAAAGCTACCCTTCACTGCGGCAGCGAGGGACTTTGCCAAAGTGGTTTTGCCCACACCGGGAGGCCCTTCAATGAGAACGTGTCCGCTGGCGAGTAGGGCGGCCACCAATTCGTAAACGGCTGATTCAGCACCGAGGATGGTGCGGTTCAGAAAGTTCTGCAGATCTTTGAGTTGGGCGTCCAAGGGTCTGGAAATTACATTTTTTCTGTCGTGCGGATGCCGAGCAAGCCTAATCCGCATCGCAAGATTCTTCCGGTTAGTTCACAAAGGGCGAGTCGCGTATCGCGGACCGCACCTTCCGCCTTGAGAACCGGGCAGGCCTCCCAGAATTTGTGATAGGTCGTGGCAACATCGTAGAGATACTGAGCCAGTGCATTCGGGCGAAAGTCGTCGAGAACGGTCGGAACGATTTCAGCAAATTGCGCGAGTTTCAGCGTTAGGGTTTTCTCGGCGTCCTCGGTCAGCGAAATTTCCGATGCCAGTTCGTAGTCGCTGCCAAGCTTTCGGAAGATGGCACGCGTTCGAACGTAGGCGTTTAGTAGATAGGGCGCGGTGTTGCCTTTCAAGGCGAGCATTGTGTCCCAATCGAAAATGTAGTCAGTCATCCGGAACTGGCTCAGCTCGGCATATTTTACGGAGCCAATGCCAATGATCTCTGCGATCTCCACTTTTTCCTCGTCACTGAAGTCGGGATTTTTCTCCTCGACGATTTTGCGTGCGCGCTCGACAGCCTCGTCGAGGACATCGGCGAGTTGAACCGTGTCACCGGAGCGGGTTCGGAGCATCTTACGGTCTTTTCCAAGAATAGATCCAAAGGGGATAAACTGCAGATCAGCGTCCTGGCCTCTTCGTTTCGCGACTTGAAAAATCTGGTCGAAGTGGAGCTGTTGCGGCGCTCCCACGATATACCAGATCGCATCTGCGCCGAGTTTCTCGATACGGTAGTCGATCGTGGCGAGGTCGGTGGTTGCGTAGAGAAAACCACCGTCTGACTTCCGGATCAAAGCTGGCTGGGGTTTCCACTCGTCGTCTTCGTTTTTGAGAAGCGGATCTTCTTTCTCAGGCAAGCTTCCGTCGGAGAAAACGGCGACGGCGCCATCTGATTCTTCGGCGATCCCCGATTCGAGAAGTTGCTCTACGAGTGGACCAAGCTGGTCATTGTAAAAACTCTCTCCGAGCCAGTGATCGAAATTCACATCAAGCCGTTTGTAGATTTTCTGGAGACCAGTTTTCGAAAGCTCGATGCATCGCTCCCAGATCTGGAGATTTTCTTCGTCGCCACCCTGCAGTTTTACGAGCTCGTTTTTGCAGGTTTCCTTCAGTGCCTCGTCATCCTTGGTTTTCGCATTCACGTCGCGATAGATGCGGAGAAGCTCCTCAATGGGGTTTTCTTCCATCGCCGCCTCGTCGAGGAGGTTTTTCCATCCCCAGAGGATCATTCCAAACTGTGTGCCCCAGTCGCCGATGTGGTTGTCGGAAATGACTTTGTGTCCGAGAAAGCGACCGATCCGAGTCAGGCTGTCGCCAATGATAGTGCTTCGGATGTGGCCTACGTGCATGGGCTTGGCCACATTGGGCGCAGAGAAGTCGGCCACGATTGTCTGGGTTGATTCCGCCTTCGCGACACCGAATCGAGTATCGTCTGCGAGGAGTTCAGTGAGACGGGTATCGAGAGCCGTTTCGGTGATGCGAAAATTGATAAAGCCCGGCCCAGCGATTTCCGGTGTCTCAATGAGATTGGATTCGGGAATGGCCTTAATGATTTCCGCTGCCAGTTCACGAGGGTTTTTCTTTACCTGCTTGGCGAGAATCATCGCCACATTGGACTGGTAGTCACCAAATTGACGATTCTGCGCCTGGTCGATCTGGGCAACAAAATCGGATGGGATATCTGCTGCGGAAGCAGTCTCGTGGAGTGCTTCGTTCAGCAATCTGGAAAGTTGGTCAGCAAAGGTTTGAGACATGAGTCGGGGACATGAAGATTCCTGGAGTAGTGAACAAGAGTAGCAGAACTCTCCGGTTCAGGCTGCCTGACGATTGGCGAGAATGTCGAGGATTTCCTCTTCATTTTTCGCCTTGGCAAGACGGTTTCGCGTGTCGGCACTGTTCAAGATCTTGGCGATCGATGAAAGCGTTTTCAGGTGCATGTTGTGTTCCTTCTCCGGCACTAGGGAAAGAACGATAAAGTGGACCGGGGCTCGATCCAATGCGCAAAAGTCAACGCCGGGAATGGAGCGTCCGAAAATGGTGACGACGCCATCAAGGTCGGGCAGAAAGGAATGGGGAATGGCGATGCCACCACCTATCCCGGTGCTGCGCTGCTCTTCCCGCTTTTTGAGTTCTGTGAGAGCCAATTTACGATGTTCCGATGGCAAGGCACCGACTTCGACCAAGCGATCGACGAGTTCGACGATGGCAGGCAATTGTTCTTCGGATTTCAGGTTTGCAAGAACCCGGTCCGGGGTGAGTAGTTCTGCGAGATTCATTCCGAGGCGGAGAGGTCAAGACGCGGATGGCCGAGCATAGACTCGGGCGGGGGAGGATCAAGGCGGATTTTCCGGCATTCCACTTTACAAAATCCGAGATCAGTCTCCATTGATTATTCGTAAATCGGCCCCCTCTATGAAACCTCGCGTCCTATTCCTCTGCACCGGAAACGTCTGTCGAAGCCCGATGGCAGAGGGGTTTCTCCGTGTCATGGCAGAGGAGGCTGATGCCGAAATCGAAGTCGCCTCCGCTGGACTGGTGGCGATGGAAAACATGCCGCCGAGCACCAATTCGGTCAGGGCGATGAAAGAAGACGGCATTGATATCTCTGCGCAACGCAGTCAGATGCTGACGCCGGAGATGGTGGAGGAATACACTCACATTTTTGGTTTGGGAGAGGGCCACGCCGAAACGGTTCGCGCCTATTTTCCCGAAGCGCAGGAGAAAACCTTCGTCCTCCGCGAGTTCATCGCTGACGAGGAACTGGACCGGGATGTTCCAGACCCGATCGGGGGAGATCTCGACGAATATAGGCTCACCCGGAATTTGATCAAAGAAGCGATGCTATCGATCCTGCAGTTTGTGACTGCCGACGTGCCGGAACTTGGCGAGGAATGATTGGAGAGCCTTAGGGCAGGGATTGCTGGCCGGAACCCATTGGCTAACCTACTGGCGAACCGGCAAGTTTGCTTTTATGGCGTCCACCTTCTGCATTTTCGCAACGGAATTTCAGCGAATCGCATTTGTTTCCAGGGACATCCGACGAGCACTCCTGCGATTTCGAACATTTAACCGGAAGCGTTAATGGGAACTTCTCCCTCAACTCGCGAGCTCGTCAAAGCCGAATTATTATGCCACGCAACCGCGAATCCAAACTCATCGTTCTGGTCTAGATCAGATGCGAAGATTTGCTGGATTTCTCTCCCTTCAACGAGGTCGAAAAGATAAAGGACAACGCCGGATGATTCGCCGGCAGCATCCAGCGGCGCGCCGATGAGGATAAACTCTTCGTCCATCGCGAGACAGTATCCGAAGAATCCTCCATCCTGTGAATTAGGCGAGGTAAGAACGCTTTGTTCTTCGCCCGTTGCTGGATCGAAGAAGTGAACTGTCCCGCCGTTATTCTGACCTCCGAACAACGGTCCCATAGCAATGATGTTGTTGGAAGTGACCATTGGTATGACAAAGCTCGCAACTTCTTTTGAAAGTGTGGCCTCCATTTTTCCTCAGTGGGAGTCCCCGCAATCGCCGAAGTCATTTCTTCAATTCGGAAGGGGAGGATAGGAGAGTGGCTGCTGGGAAGACGTCATGCCGCAGTGATTTTCCAACTGCAATGACCTTGTCTTCGCATTTTCCAAACTCCTCTTTTGACAAGTCACTGCTTCCGATCTAGCTAACGAGGCGTAATCATTGGAAGAATAGCGCATCCCCCCGCACCCCTCAATTTCATGGATAAGCCCTCCCTCATTATCGGCACCGATCACGGTGGTTTCGAACTGAAAGAAGCCGTCGTCGCTCATTTAAAATCCAACGGCTACGATGTCGAAGATATCGGCTGCTACTCGACCGAATCGGTTGACTACCCTGACTACGCAAACCGCGTCGCCCGTGCAGTCGTTTCTGGTGAAAAGGACCTGGGTATTCTCTGCTGCACGACCGGTATCGGGATGTCCATCGCTGCCAACCGTTTTCCGGGGATTCAAGCAGCCGTTGTTACCGATGCCGATCTCGCCACGAAGACTCGCGTTCACAACGACACGAATGTTCTCTGCCTCGCCGGGCAGTTCACAAGCGGAGAAGAAGCAGGAGCGATCGTCGATTCATGGGTTGGAGCAGAATTCGATGCAGGTGGACGTCACGAGCGCCGCGTCAACAAGATGAATGGCTGTGGAGCTGCCGTTAGCGCTCCGAACGTTGCTGTCGTGGATCCTGATATTTATTCCGTTATCGAAGGAGAAGAGAGACGTCAGATCGATCACCTTGAGCTCATCGCTTCCGAGAATTTCGCTTCCAAAGCGGTTCAGCAAGCGCAGGGCAGTTGCCTCACGAACAAGTATGCCGAGGGATATCCAGGCAAGCGTTGGTATGGAGGTTGCGAGGAAGTCGATAAGGCCGAGACCTTGGCGATCGAGCGAGCGAAGGAACTCTTCGGAGCCGGGTTCGCTAACGTTCAGCCACACTCCGGCTCGCAGGCGAACGCTGCCGTTTACTTCAGCGTGCTGGAGCCAGGCGACAAAATCCTGACGATGGACCTTGCCCACGGGGGGCACCTCACACACGGACATTTCGCCAATTTCTCCGGAAAGCTCTATGACGTGCAGCACTATGGCGTATCCAAAGAGCAGGAGACGATCGACTACGACCTGCTCGCCAAGGCAGCAGAGGAATATCAGCCAAAGATGATTACGGCTGGTGCCTCCGCCTACTCCCGCACCATCGATTTTGCACGGATGCGAGAGATCGCCGATTCCGTGGGAGCTTATCTCTTTGTCGACATGGCTCATATCGCGGGGCTCGTAGCTGCGGGCGAACACCCGTCGCCGATCGAGCACGCGCACTTTGTCACAACGACGACTCACAAGAGTCTTCGCGGACCGCGCGGAGGACTCATTCTCACGAACGATGCCGATCTTGCAAAAAAGGTCGACTCACTCGTATTTCCCGGAGTTCAGGGCGGCCCGCTCATGCATGTGATCGCAGCGAAAGCGGTGTGCTTCCACGAAGCCCTTCAGCTTGGCTTCAAGGAATATCAGGCCCAGATCGTGAAGAACGCGAAAGCTCTTTCCGCGAAGCTGGCCGACTACGGATACCGCATCATCGCCGGGGGAACCGACAACCACCTCTTCATGGTCGACCTTCGTCCCAATGGGCTGAACGGAAAGATTGTGCAGGAGACTCTCGACAAGGCTGGCATCACCGTGAACAAGAACTCGATTCCCTTCGACACCGAAAGTCCCTTCAAAGGGGGCGGTATCCGAATCGGGACGCCCGCCGTCACGACCCGCGGAATGAAGGAATCCGAGATGAATCTCATCGGAGATCTTATCCACGAAGCGATCGAGAACCGCGAAGACGAAGCCAAGCTTTCCGATATCGCCGCTCGTGTCGCAAAGTTGAATGAAGACTTTCCGCTTCCGTGATAGGTAATCGGCGCGGTAGCGAACTAATTCGCGAGCGCGAAGCCATGCTGGAAGCTTGCTGTTCTGGAAAATTCAAAACTTCGACTTCACATGAAGCCTCAAAGTTTTGTGCGTCGCAAACAAGTTGCGTCTTGAAAATTGCCAAATAATTCAAAAGTTGGCTAGATAGCTAGGGTTTTTGCGTCAAAAATTGACAAATTTAGCCAAAAGGGTGCGATTCGAGCTTGCTTATCTCGTGAAAATTGCGAAATTTTCTCGAACTTAGCAATTTTCCTTATATGGCAAAATCACAAACACCCAAACTCGACGGCGCGCAGGCGCTGATCAAAACTCTCGCTGATCTCGGCGTGGAATACATCTTCGGTTATTCTGGGGGGGCCGCACTTCCTATCTTTGATGCACTGGAAACGGTCGATAGCGGGATCAAGTTTATCCTCACACGTCACGAGCAGGGGGCGACGCACATGGCGGACGGCTATGCTCGAGCGACAGGAAAGCCGGGTGTGGTTCTCGTGACTTCCGGTCCTGGTGCAGGAAATACCATTACCGGTATTATGACGGCGCAGATGGATTCTGTTCCGATGATCATCATCACCGGTCAGCAGGTGACCTGGATGCTCGGTAAAGATGCCTTTCAGGAAGCTGACATTTTCGGAATCACGATTCCAGTGGTGAAGCACAACTACCTCGTGCGAGAAACGAACGAGCTTCCTCGCATTGCGAAAGAGGCCTTTCACATTGCGACGACAGGACGTCCCGGACCTGTGCTTGTCGACGTTCCGAAAAACGTGAGCCAGTCTCCTTTTACTGGAGATCTTGATGCCGAGATCGATCTGCCCGGTTACCGTCCCGAGAAGGGCTACGATATCGATGAGGTGTCGATTGAGGAAGCGGCTCGCCTCATCAACCTCGCGAAAAGGCCGCTCATTCTTGCGGGTCACGGAGCGATGATCTCTGGTGCCGAGGCCGAGTTGATTGAGATCGCAAGCAAGCTCGACTGTCCGGTTACTTCTACGCTGCTCGGAAAAGGCGTTTTTCCAGAATCCCATCCGCTGTCGCTTGGCATGCTCGGGATGCATGGAACAGCCTATGCCAACAAGGCGATCTGCGAGTGCGATCTGATTTTTAATATTGGCTCCCGTTTTGATGATCGAATCATTGGTCAGGCTGACAAGTTCGGAGCTAATGCGAAGATCATTCACATCGACATTGATGAAGCGGAGATGGGCAAGATGATCGTTCCCGATGTGGAGGTCATTGGCGATGCCAAGACGGCGTTGAAAGCCCTGCTTCCGCAGGTTGAGAAAAGGGAAAACCCTGATTGGCTCGAGCATCTCAACGGCTACAAAAAGAAGTTCCCTCTTGGTTATAAGAAGCAGGGAGGTCTTCGAATGCAACAGGTTCTCGATGAGATCCACAAGCTTACCGAAGGTGATGCGATCATCACGACCGATGTGGGCCAGCACCAGATGTGGGCTGCGCAGTTCTATACCAATGACAAGTCCTTCAAATGGATCAGCTCAGGAGGAGCTGGGACAATGGGATTTGGTTTTCCAGCGGCGATCGGGGCGCAGTTTGCCTGCCCTGACCAGACTGTGATTTCTGTGTCCGGAGATGGTGGTTTCCAGATGACACTTTGCGAGATCGCAACGGCAGTGATTCACAAGCTTCCGATCAAGATCCTTGTTTTGAATAATCACTACCTCGGAATGGTTCGCCAGTGGCAGGAGTTGTTCTTCGACAACCGTGAGAGCGGAGTGGATCTCGAAGGCAATCCTGACTTCGTTAAACTGGCCGAGGCATACGGTGCCAAAGGTATTAACATCAAGCGACCTGCCGATGTGAAGAAGAAACTTCAGGAGGCGCTCGACTACAACGAGGGGCCTGTCTTGATCAACGCTGAGTGTATCAAGACGGACAACGTTTTCCCGATGATTCCTGCTGGTGCAGCGCTTGAGGATATGCTCATCGAGCCGCCGAAATACAAAATGGAGAAGCCAGTAGGTTCGACCTAACATTTCACGCAGCTCACTACCTTTTACCCTGTTACTTTTTTACCCTTTACCGTCGCGAAGCGATCATGAGCCGAACTATTACTACTTCCGATAAGAAGCCCGCCCCCAAGCTGGACCTGATTGGTGGACACACTCTCAGTATGTTTGTGAACAACCAGCCGGGTGTTCTGATGCGGGTTTGCCAAATCTTTGCGCGCCGCGCCTATAATATCGATTCACTTGTTGTTTCGCAGGGTCGCGATCCACGCTTCTCCCGTCTTACTCTGGGTATCAGTGGTGATCCTGCTGGCCTTCCCCAGATTATCCTCCAGTGCGATAAGCTTGTGGATGTGATTCACTGTTTCGAGCACACCGAAGGCGATTCGGTCGTTCGTGAATTGGCACTCGTGAAAATCGCGGTGCAGGGCGGTGAAAAGCGTACTGAAGTTCTTCAGATTGTGGAGCACTTCGGAGGAAAGACGGTAGATTTCAGCGAAAGCTCGATGATTATTCGAATCGAAGGTGCCAGCGATAAAGTGGACGCTGCGATTAGTCTTCTTGCTGGATACGAGATTATTGAAACGGTACGCACCGGAAAAGTGGTCATGGCTCGTGGGGAGCAGGCGACCTGATATTCTCTCGATATTTTCAGTCTGATTTTGCAGGGTGGTTCGTCTTATCGGACCGCCCTACTTTTTTTGAACCGCCTTTTTCTGATTGCATCCATTTTCCTCTTTGGGCTTTTCCACCTCGCAGCCCTGGCTCCGCCGGAACGCGATAAGTATTCGCGTGAACTGCAGCGTGGGAATTGGGGATCAGGTTCCCGGGTTTCTGATCGACTTCGATTCGGAAAATGGCCGAGAACAAATCCTTTTCGATGTGCTGCTCGTTATCGTAGGGATCGCCGCCGCCTCCTTCGTCACCGACGGAAATATAGAGATACCTATCTTCGCCGAAGTGGAGATCTCCTCCGTTGTGATTGCCAGCTTGATGGACTGCCGATAGATAGACTGCGGAGGAAACAGAAGAATGCGATCCTGTGGCCGAGTTCGATCAATGGCATCCTGAATTCGGGAAAGCGGAAATTCCTGTGAGCCTTCGTTTTGTATTTTCCCAATCTCGGGCTGTTGCGGTCGAGGCAATCAGCTGGACGAACAGAATAAAAAAAGGGAATGGTGTCGAAGCTTATGCATTCGACTGATTCAACAATGCAATAACGTCGTTGCGAAGATGCTGGTTTGTGGCAAGAGCTTCGCCTGCGTCGATTCTGCCTTCATTTCCGGCCCAGTCGCCGAAGTAACCTCCGGCCTCACGCAGGATTGGAGGAAAGGGGCCGCAATCCCAGATTGCCATAACGGGATCGAGCATGACTTCGGCCCGGCCTGTGGCGACGAGTAGATAGCCGTAAGCATCGCACCAACCCGCGTTGTAGTAGACTGCCTGTTGCAGTCGTTTCCAGGGTTCGCCTTTGCCATTCGAGTCAAAGTAGGCTGTGTCGATATGGGCGCAGACGGCGCGATCCAGATTCGACTCATCAGAAACGTGGCAGGGTTTGCCATTCCACTTGGTTCCTTGTCCGGTCGCAGCGGAAATCATTTCATCGAGTGCGGGAAAGTAGGCGCAACCGACTTCGACGGTGCCATCAATCTCGAGAGCGAGTAAAACGGCGTAAAGTGGAACACCGTGGACGAAGGATTTGGTTCCATCGATGGGATCAATGATCCAGCGATGGTTCGACTCTCTAACTCCAGCGCTTTCTCCAAATTCCTCACCGACGATCTGATGATCGGGATAGCAGGAGGCGATACGCTCGCGGATGAGCTTTTCTGCGTTCCGGTCTGCAATCGTTACCGGTGTGTCGTCGCCTTTGAACTCGGGTGTCGCAGCGTCCGTCTGGAAATATTCCAGAGTGAGCTGGCCGGCTTCGCGGGCGGTCGCCTCGGCGAATTCCTGAAATTCGGAGAGCATAGGGTGCGAGACAGAAGGGAAAAAATTTACTCTGGCTTGTCCGGTGCGAGGACGACTTCGACCTTCGCTTTACTCGAGGGCACTGCGTCGGCCTGCAAATCTCCGACTGCGTACTGAATTCCATCGAGCATGTGCAGAAGGACCGTTTCGTTGGCGAAGGTCATGTCGTTGTGACCCAGGTTGGTGTAGAAGAGTCGGCCCTTGCCAACCTCTTTGAGCCAGGAAACAGGAACGTCGACTTTCGAAGGATCGTCGATTTTTCCTTTCCACTTGTCGCCCTCGAGCACCTTGCGGTTCTCGGCTTTCGACATGTCGAGACTGAGTAGAACACGGAGGCGGTCGCGACCGTTAAAGCTTTCGGGCCTGTACCAGTAAATCTCGTCTTTGTGCCAGATTCCTTTCCCCTCGAAAGCTGCATTGAGCGCGTGGTCGGGATCTTCCAGTTTGAAAGCCCAGGTTCCACCAGCGTTCCAGGGGTGGCCGTTGAAGATGCCTCCGATCAGTTCGATTCCCTTCTCCCACTCACCGAAGTTGTCAGCGGCAGCATGAAAACCGGCGATACCTTTTCCTGACTCGATGAAGTCTAGAATTGCAGCGCGCTGCTCTTCGTTTGGCTTGAGGTGGGTGGTGTTGTTGAAAATGATGGCGTCGTATTTTGCGAGATTCTCTTTCGTGAAGACGGAGTAGTCGTCAGCAAGATCTGTAGAGAAGGCATTAGTCTTTTTGTCGATCGCCTGCATCGCATAGTTTCCAAAGGGAATGGAAGTGTGAATGAACCCTTCGCAGCGGAAGAATACGAGCACCTTGCGGGCTTGTTTCGGCGTTACCGTTGGCTTCGGAATGGCAGCATCGATCGTCGCTTTGTGATCGTCGGTAGGATTATTTTTGAACCTCTCGGCAGCTTTTTCTTCCCAGGTCTTGGGCTTTTTCTTTTCTTCAGCTGAAGAAACCGCGGTGGGGAGTAAGGCGGCTATAGAAAGGCAGGCAAGTATGGTTTTCATAAAAGTATGGGGGCGAGTCGGGAATGTAGCGTGAATCGCAGTAATAGGACAATGGCTATTGCCGTTTTTTTGCGCGGGAAAAGCGACTCCTGCGTTCCTTGGTGGCGTCTTTGCTTTTGACTTCTTTTTCTGGCTTCGGCATGGGTTCCTCTTTGGGCTCTTCGGCAACCTGACTGGTGGCCACTGGGCCGACATTTTTTGAAACGCGCTTTTGTTCTTTTCGAATTTGTTCGGCGGCCTGCTTTCGCATCGGGAGTGGCATCCTCCATCCAGTGCGAGTGACAAAAGCTTCCAGAAGAAAGAGCACGAGTGCGGCGAGGAAAAACCATGAGCGGATCGACTCGGAAGACGGAGTAGGGGGCTCACGCCAGGCATCGGTGAGGTCGAGCAATTCGCCGCCACCGGATGTGCGAGCAGTTTCTCGCAATTCAGAGACACGGTCGCGATCAAAATTCCACTCGGCGGACGCTCCGGCAACAACTGGACCGAAAGGAATCGCCGCACCAGCAATCTGGACAGCGCCTCGAACGGGTTCCGATTCTTTCAGTTCCGTGCGAAGCGAATAGTGACCCGGTGCAAGCCGTTCCCAGGTGAGCTGATCTGGAGAAGGATCCCGATACCCTCGCTGCAAGACAAGTTGAGGAGGATATTCGGCAAAGCGTCCCGACCACTCTTCCGTCTCATAAAGAAGATCGATCGTCAACTCGGTTCCATTGAGTTCGCGGCGAAGACCAATACCAGAGGGTACTTCCTCGCCCATAAGCCAGCGATTGAGTGTCTGGAGAAAGTCGGGGTAGGCTTCCCATTTACGAGCCTTCTCGGAAAAATCACCGCCTAGGGGAAAGGAAACTGCCGCGGTTTTCCCGATGCCACGCCGTCCAAATGCGACCAGAGGCGCTGCGTAGGTGTCGGTAGAGATAAGAGCCATCTCGTCGTCTTCCCTGAGATAACTGAGGTTGTAGCCGTCGACTTCCGGTAGCCACTTCAGATCCTGCTGCGCCAGCTCGTGCCACCGTCCGCTCGATTGAGTCGAGACAGGCTCATCGATAAAAGTTGATCGGGCCACCGACACGGTTTCCTGGGCGAAAATGTTCGGAAGATCATCAGGAATATCGGTAAAAAACATACGCCCACTTCCACGAGTTGCGATGTCCTGAAGGAAATTGGCGTCGGGGTCTCCACGATCACCCAGTCCGATGACGCTGACGGTGGCTTTTTCCTCAGCCATCGTTTCCATGAGGGCTTTGTATTGGCCGGGCTCCTCGGAGTCGGCCGCGTCGGAAAAGAGAATCATGTGACGCTGACCTACGTCGGCTTTTTTCAATTCCGACCAGGCTTCTTTCATGCCGGTGTAGACGAAGATTCCGCCGCCCATCGATTCGACTGATCGGATCCGGCTCAGGAGTTCGCCCCGGCTTTTCCCGACGTTAAGTAGTGGCGCGACCTGATGTGCTTGGCTGTCGACGGCATATACCGTGACGGCGTCCATTTCGCCGAGAAGCTCGACAGCGCGAGCGGCTCCCTCATTAGCCAGTTGCATCTTGGAATGGCCGCTTTGGACAGTCATTCCCATCGAGCCTGATCGGTCCATCACGATCGCCATAGCTACGGCGAGGCGGCGGTGTTCGCTCTTCAGTTCCATCGTTACTGGAAGTAACTCATCGATGGACGACTGATAATATCCTCCCGCGCCGAAGCTGTGTTTTCCGCCCACCATCATGAAGCCGCCTCCTTGCTCGGTTACGAAGAACGGAATGGCCTGGAGAAAATCGTTCGGAATTTCGTGGGCGGGGACGTTGTTTATAATCACAGCTCGCGCTCCTGACAGCATACCCGGATCGAGCACGAGAGAATCCGGCACCAGGTCTACGGCGAAGCCCTGCCTTTTTAGCGTCGATGCGACGGGGTCGTCCTGGTATTTCGAGACGAGAACAATTCGGGGGCCGGATACGATTTCAATCCATTGCTCGAAATCGTTGTTTCCCTGGTAGGCGTCCAGTTCCGGATTCAATACCGCCCGGTAGCGGTGCGCTCCGGGACTGACAACCCGATCGGAAAATCGCAACCTGCCAACTCCACCCGTGATTTCGACATCGCGATCAAAGAGCTTTTTCTCCCCTCGAAAAACAGAGACGGGCACGACCCCATCGCTGGTTCCCACTACGACCATCTCGACCAGAAACGGAGCTGCTGGCTGCGAGCGGGACGGCAAGCGCAGATCTGCGAGGCGATAGTCGACAGCTTCCGGTGCTCGGAGAATGCGATGATCAAGTGGAACCTCTGCTCCGATCAGGGCCGATGCGATGCCAGTGAGCGGTTCCGTGCTGAACCCGTCGGAAAACAGGAGGATCCGGTTGTGACGTTCCTCGTTAATGCGGGCGAGTGTGTCACGGACAGCGAGCCCGGTCCGGGTGAGATCACGATTGCCGGCGTAGGTGGAAGATTCCGTGTTGCCTGCCGGAACAACTTCCCCAGCGTAGTCGACGTAGAAGATACGGTTGTCGCGGCTCGGCTTGGAACGCTCCAGTAGCGAACGCCATTCATCTTCGCCGGCCTCGACCATTTCATTTGCAGAAAGCGAGCGATCCAGCAGAACCCAGAGATCCATTCCGCCTCGTTTCAGCAAGATGTGAGGATCACACAGAGCCACGACCAGGAGTCCGAGAAGAAGCAAACGCAGGGGGCGCCAGATCTCTGTTTTCCGGAAAATCCAGCCCAGCAGCGTGAGCACGGGGATGAGAATCAGAAATTGAGGCGCGGAAAATGACATCGGGTATGGGAGACCACACTCTAAGAGAAGAACTGGCAGACGGAAAAGGGGAAAGTTTAAGGAGTCGCCTTCGTAAACGACGTTTTCTACCAGCGCAGCTTTGATTAGCAGAAATAAGAATAATAAATAGACAGAGGAACACACTCACAGACATGAAAATTCGATTCTCCCCGTTGCTGCTGGTGGCTGCGTTTTTTCTGCCACTGACAGGTTTTGGTCAATTTGTTGATGATGAAGCGTCAGCGAAACTGTTCGCTGTTCAGTGTAAGGTCAGTCCCGGCTTCGCTGGAGGCGAATACGACGAATACGGGAGGAAGCCTGCCAAAACTTTGTTTCATGTTTCAGCCGCGCAGCAGGAGCGCATTTTTGCTTATGTGCCGAATCTTGGTGATACGGGAATTGATTTCACCTCCATTGATTCCCATGCGGGTGCTATACCCGCAGATGCTGGAGAAGAAAGCGCCTTGTCAGGAGCCCTTGCCTCCATTGGCGATTTGTTTATCCCTTCCGAAGACGAACCCATGGGAATTATTGCCGGCGTCGATCCCGAGGGTGCAGGAGTAGCATCGGTCCCTGATACGGGAACAGTCGGATCAGGCGAAACAACGACTATAGCAGATAGTGGTTCCGCTTCATCCGGTGATGCTGCCGGCAGTGCTTGGGTTGACCCGTTATTTGGTTGGCTCGCGGACGACAAAGACAACGTGGAATTAGCGAGCGCTGCGGGAGCGTTGCTTGGAGGCTTGACCGACTCAGGATTAATTTCGGATCAGGGGGACTTGTCGGTTCTGGAACCCGGTGGCCAAGACGTGGATTTGGCCGCTGCGTCTGCAGCCATCATTGAGATTGATGAGGCGCAGGCTCTGGGTAGCGGTAGCGGTGGAAGTGGAAGTGCTTCAGCAAGCGCAGGCGGTTCACCGGAAGAGCCGCCGAATATTGATTGGGGCGCTCTTTTCGGGGGATGGGAAAATTGGTGAGGGCTACATTGCGAGAGCAAAAATCCTTCTAAACGCCACACAATTCATCTTGCCCGATATGCTCTGCCGTCACACGGTAGGGCATGACTGATTTACAGGGAAAAACCGCAATCATCACGGGAGGCGGCTCAGGAATTGGCCGAGCCATAACAGAAACTTTCGCAGGAGTGGGGGCAAAAGTCGCTATTTTTGACCTCGACGAAAATGCTGCTGGCGAGGCGTTGGCTTCGATCACTGAGGCGGGTGGCAATGCGGTTTTCTGCCGATGCGACGTTTCATCCGCGGATTCTGTTTCGGAGGCGGTGGAAAAGGCGAAGGGTGACTTCGGGAAAATCGACATCCTCGTAAACAATGCCGGGGTCGCCAATATAGGCACTGCCACTTCGACGAGTGAGGGGGACTTTGATCGTGTTATGAGCGTTAACGTAAAGGGCGTCTACCAGTGTCTTCATGCCGTGCTCCCCATCATGGTAGAGGGAGGCGGAGGTGTTGTTCTCAACATGTCCAGCATTGCAGCGATCACCGGGCTGAAGGATCGTTTTGCCTATTCTGCCAGCAAGGGGGCCGTTCACACGATGACATTATCTATTGCTGCCGACTATCTGGAGCAGGGGATTCGCTGCAATGCGATCTGCCCGGCCCGAGTCCACACTCCTTTTGTGGATGGCTACCTGGAAAAGAATTACCCGGAGAACAAAGAGGAAATGTTCGAAACTCTTTCCAAAGTCCAGCCGATCGGACGGATGGCAAAACCGGAAGAGATTGCGAAATTGGCCCTCTACCTGTGCAGCGACGATTCGTCGTATATCACAGGACAGGCCTACAATATCGACGGTGGATACATGTCACTCCGCGTCTAGAGGTGACTTGTTCTCTTTCCCCTCTGTGATCCCAGCCGTGGGTGAGGAAAAAGAAAACGATAATGGGATAGGGAAAAGGAGAATTAGGCAAACAGCGTCTCCACCATTTCCGCTTTCACCAACTCTCTTGGCTGGTTGAGGTGGTTGTAAACGATGGACTGCGGATCGATTCCCATTGCGTGGTAGATCGTCGCGAGGATTTCCGTCGGGTGAACGGGGTCTTCCAGCGGAGCGGAACCGGTCTTGTCGGACTTGCCGTGGACATAGCCACGCTTGATACCGGCACCACCGATGACGCTGGTGTAACAATAAGGCCAGTGGTCACGACCGTCGGCACTGTTGTTGTTTCCACTCGTGGAAACCCCCATTTCGGGACTGCGTCCGAATTCACCGATCGCGACGACGAGCGTCTCGTCGAGCAATCCGCGTGAATCGAGATCAGCGAACAAAGAAGACAGTCCGGCGTCGAGCATAGGCGCCGACTGGTCTTTCATGCGCTTGGGCAGGCCGACGTGGTGGTCCCAACTGTGGTTGTCGGAGTTGGCGACCTTCGGCCAGACGACTTCCACAACTTTCGTGCCAGCTTCGACGAGACGGCGAGCAAGGAGACAGCTTTGACCAAAGGTATTGCGGCCATACTTGTCACGCAGAGCATCGGACTCGGCGTCGAGATTGAAGGCATCGCGGGCTCGCCCGGAAATGATCAGGTTGAGAGCCTTATCGTAGTATTCGTCGAGATTGTAATCTGCGACCGCTTTCTCGATCACCGGCATCTGGTTAGTGAGCGCATTGCGCAGCTTGGCACGACGCTGAAGTCGGAGCGAGAAGACGTCGGGACGGAGCTGGAGGTCGTCGACCTTGATCTTGGTCATCTTCGACATGTCCATATCGTCTCCGTCGGGGAAGAGGTAGTAGGGATCGTAAGCTTTGCCGAGGAATCCTGCGGTCCCGCCTTTGTTGATCACGTTCGATTCCTGGAGTGGGCGAGGCATCATCACGAAGGGAAGCATCGGCTCGTCGCTTGGCTTCATGCGAACGATGTTGGATCCGAAGTTCGGAAAATCTTTCGGACTGGGAGGCTCGAGCTGACCAGAGGGACTCACCTTGTCGGTGGTGTAACCGGTCATGATCTGGTAGATCGCGGCGGTGTGATTGAACAATCCGTTGGGCGTGTAGCTCATCGAATTGATCGTTGTGAATTTGTCATTCACCTGCGCGAGCTTGGGGAGAAGTTCGGTGTATTGCAGTCCGTCGACCTTGGTATTGATAGGCTTGAACTGAGAGCGAACATTGTCGGGCGCATCCGGTTTCGGGTCCCAAAGGTCGAGGTGACTAGGTCCACCCTGCAGGTAAACCATGATGACCGACTTAGCTTTGCCCCATCCCGGTCTGCCGACCAGTTTGGAAGCTGCGCTTGCGTTCTGGACGGCAAGGATGTTGTTCAGCGTCATTCCCAGCATTCCTGCTCCTCCAATACGAAGGAAGTCCCGGCGTCCGGGAGCAAGGTGGGAGTCACAGAGGTCTTTGGCGATTTCTCCGGGTAGACGAATCATGGGTTTCAGTAGGTTGGGAGTTGAGAAGTAAAGTCGTAGAGAATTCGCTCCTCGACTTCGTTACTGCTTTTCTTCTTCAGTTATCTATTAAACAGGAAACTAGGACTATTCACAAGCGCCCAGACCAAATCCTGGGCCGCGGTCAGCCTGCGGTTCGCGGCTTGTTCGATGGAGTAATTTGTGTCACTGCGGATTTGCACGATTGGCTGAGGCTCCACCACGGGATTTTTTGCTTTGGCGAGAGCCGCATTCAGCCCTGTCATTTTCGGATCAGCGGGGAGGGGGCGCTTCTGGGCACGGTGGTCTGCAATGAGCTTTGCAAGGTCGGCGTTGTTTTTCTCGACGTAGGCAGTGAGGGCTTTTTGTTCTGCTTCGGCTCGCTTGGCAGGGGCAGTCATCACTGCGGAAGCGACCTGGGCCGGTAGTCCGAAGCTCATCGGATCTTCATCAATCGCATACCAGATGCGGAAGTGGGAGATCGGAAAGTCTCCCTGGCTGTAGCGGCAGAGGACGCCGACGGTGAGATTTGCTCCCTTGGCATCTCCGGCTGCCGGTTTCTCGAATTTCATTAGAGCGCGATGGGGAACCTGGTAATTCGTTCCCCCCAGAGCCCAGCCTTTGTCTTCACGAGTGACGTTCCCGTTGAAGACGTTCTTCACGTCGAATCCGTTCTGATTGAAGCTCGCCTTGGCATCGATGATCTTGAGAGCGTTCTGCTTTTTCGGATCCGCGAGTGTATTCCAGCGGGTCTGCACTTCGGTGATCACAAAATTGCCGTTCGGATTTAATCCGGGACCGTATACTGCGTTCGCGGCATCAGGCAGGGTCTCAATCATGAGCCCGGTAATGTTTTGCGCATTCGTCTTTCCGGTGACGAGGTAGTCGATGTTTCCTTTCTTGAAGCCGCCGGTGTAGCGCACGGAACCTTCCGGGGTGATTTCCACTTTGACCTTGTCTGACGATGTCACACTGGCGACTTCGAGTTTGTGCCAGCTGGTCCAAAGCTGGTCGGCCTTCACGCCGGCTGCGAATTCGTTCACGAGTTTGGGGAGTTCCGCGCGCTTGGTCTGCTCGGCTTTCGCGACAGCCGCAATGCGCGTTTTCTGTGCCGCCTCAGCCTCGGCTTTCTTCTTGTTGTATTCAGGCGTGTAGGCAGCGATGTCGGCGTTAACTTTGTTTATTCCCTGGTGACGTTTGATTTCGAGCTCGCTGCGTTTCTTCACCCAGTTGGCTTCAGCCCGCGAAGCCTCGGCGAGAAGGGTCTGGTGGTCGCTGTCAATCTCCTTCATGCTAGCAAGGGCGGCGTCGACCTCGGCCTGGCTGGGAGCGCGGGCAAGGACGCGGTAATAGATTTCCTCGACCAACTTGCGATCATCAGGCTGGCTCGCAACCAGATTGGGCAATTCGCTGATATCGGAACCAATCGCATCGGCGATGGCCGGGCCTGACAGAAAGGCCATCACGGCACTCATTTGCAGGTCGTCGGAGCGTTCACATTCGCAGGCGCTTTCCCGAGCGGGGCGTCCGAGGTTGGCGAGGAAGCCGCTTTTGAGATCTAGCCTGGCGTCGGGCAACTGGCTCGCGCGAGTGCCGGCTCCAGCACCTGGTATATTCGGCGTGACTCCGGTTACGAAATATACGGCGTCGTAGAGAGTCTCCGCAGGAAGGCGGCGGGCTTTGGCGTGAGAGAAATTCGTTTCGTCTTTCTCGTTCCATTTATTCGTCGCGATGGAGAGCTGATAAGTGCGCGAATTGCAAATTTCCTTGATGACCTCACGCGTGTTGAATTTGCTCTCGACGAATCGCTTCGTGAGATAATTGAGGAGCTGAGGATTGGTCGGCGGATTGCCGGCGCGAATATCGTCGAGCGGTTCGACGATTCCAGTTCCGAGCAGGTAACCCCAAAGGCGGTTGGCGTAGCTGGAAGCAAAATACTGGTTGTCCGGGCTCGTGACCCACGCAGCGAGTTCTTCACGGCGTGTGGGTGCCTTCGGATCCGTGAAAGCGACTTTCTCGGCCTTCGCTTCGTAAGGAAACGCAGGTGATTGGACGACTCCGGTTCGATCGTGCTTGATGTCGCCTTCTTCCTTGTCGCCGACGACTTCATAGAGCGGCTTCGCTCCTTCAACGGCGGTGCCACCGATGTTCTGCTTGGGAGCGTTCTTGGCGTCACGCTTGAGATCAATCTGGGCGAAATAGGCGGCGGTCTCGAAGTATTGGTCCTGTGTCCAGCGCTCGAAGGGGTGGTCATGGCACTTGTTGCAGTTGAAGCGCGTCGCGAGAAAGAGGTGCGTCGTGTTCTCCATGATCATATCGGGATCACGGAGAATCTTGTAGTAGCTCGCGGCAGGGTTATCCTTGTTCGATCCGGTTGCAGTGAGAATGTTGTAAACGAACTCATCGTACGGTGTGTTTGCGGCGATCTCGGTTTTGATCCACTCGCGGAAGAGCTTGGCGCCTTCGCCACCAAGGAACTTGGAATTCACCTGGAGCATGTCGGACCATTTGTTGGTCCAGTGGTCGACGAATTCCGAAGAGCCGATCAGTTCATCGACGAGCTTAGCGCGCTTTTCTTTTGTCGGGGATTCCTCTTTAATGAAGGACCTGACCCTGTCGGGTGTCGGAGGCAACCCTGTCAGGTCGAGGTAGACGCGGCGAATGAATTCTTCGTCGCTGCAGAGACTGCTGGGTTGCAGCTTCATGCGTTCCCACTTCGAGGCGACGAGCTTGTCGATTTCTCCCCAGGCCTCGGGCTCTTTCCAGGTGAAGCCTTCGCGGTCCCCCATCACAGTGAGCGTAGTCGCAGCGTAGGCACCTTCGTAGCGGGCGAGAATGGGAGCTTCGCCACGTCGGACGGTTTTGAGCAGGCCAAAATCATCGTGCTCGGCGACGTCGGTGTTTCCCGATTCGATGAACGACTCCAGCGTGACGTCGCGCGTTTTCCCATCCGTGTAGCGGGCGACGATGCGCAGTTGCTGCATCGCACCTATGTTCTGGATGACGGGGTTTTTCGGGAAAAGCTCAATGGAAGCGACCTTGGCTACCTTCGTATCGAGCTTGGCGCCCCCGGCGATCCACTGGCGGATCGTGTGGTAATAGCGGGAATCCATCTCGGTTACGACACCGGCTTCGTGTGGCACAGCGCCAGTCGCTTTCAGGAGCATGAGAGAATCGTCAGGAGAAGCAAAGTTGACACGACGAGCGGAGTGGTCATCGGAAAAACC
>Ga0055584_100000942_pt1 | contig 28132 bp, 31 predicted proteins | sample OSDHelmetaG_FD_58716 | JGI IMG/M metagenome (GOLD analysis project Ga0055584, IMG submission 58716) | Pelagic marine sediment microbial communities from the LTER site Helgoland, North Sea, for post-phytoplankton bloom and carbon turnover... | ecosystem: Environmental > Aquatic > Marine >... | reverse complement strand
CCTCAAACTGAATATCGCCACCTGATGTTCTTATCGGGCACCATATTCTTCAATTAAAAAAGAGCGCGAATTCTAGCAGAGTCGCACTATTTAGCAAGAGCTGGTTTACAACTGACCAAAATTACTAGAGATATGCTCGATGATTTTCCACAACCTCTGCAAATATCATCTTAAAAAGACTTAATACAAACTCTGGGTTAAGAGCTTTTTCTTCAGCACGCGCTCTAAGATCAATCAGTTTTTGTTTTTCTCGTGTTTCGTCAACAGAATCCAGGTCTTTTTCCGCTTTCAGCTTGCCGACTCTAGCGGTTACTTCAAACCTCTTCGCCAAAATTAATATAAGTTCATCATCCAGCGTATCTATTTGATTACGTAGGCTTAATAATTCATCAGGCAGAGAGTTCGTTTGCATGGTAATCTTCCAACTGTTTAATAGCTTAAAGTTTTAATTCCAGTGAGTATAAACCAAGGCAGTAACACGCTCCATTCCTCTAAGGCAAATTCCGTTGTAAAGGTTGTTGTTAATACACCTTTAAGGCGAAGCTTTGACTATTTGCCGCCAGAAAATCCACCTTCACAACTATTAACGGGCTTAAGAGTAAGAGTTCCTTTTGGCAAGCGAGAGCTTATTGGTCTGATTATCGATACTTCCGTGGAAAGTGATTTCGACTTTAATGAGTTAAAAAGAATAATTGAAGTAATAGACCAAGAACCTGTATTCAATGCTTCGATGATGAAACTTTTTAAATGGGCGGCATCTTATTATCACTACCCACTAGGCCAAGTCATTCACAATGCAATGCCAGCTCATGTTCGACAAGGAAAAGCACTGACCGCATCAAACAACAACACGGTAAAACATGAAGAAATCATAAAAGATTTGACTAAAGAGCTAGTCTTAAACAAGCAACAAGAACAGGTCAAAGCTTCCATTTTGAAGCAGTCCAATAATTTTCATTGTTTTTTATTAGAAGGCATCACCGGCAGCGGCAAAACCGAAGTTTATATGCAACTCATTGCAGAAAAAATACGCTTAGGCCTGCAAGTAATTATGCTAGTCCCGGAAATTAGCCTGACACCCCAAACCATTCAGCATTTCCAGGGCCGTTTTGCTGACAATATTGTTGCCATTCACTCAGGATTAACTGACAAACAACGCTTTAATGCTTGGTCCGATGCTCGCCTTGGCGATGCAGATATTGTTATTGGAACCCGCTCTGCAATTTTCACCCCACTACTGCGTCCTGGCTTAATTATTATTGATGAAGAGCATGATGCATCATATAAGCAACATGAGGGCTTTCGATACTCGGCTCGCGACCTTGCAATTTATCGAGCACAATTATTTGATATCCCAATCATTTTAGGTTCAGCCACCCCAAGTCTGGAAAGTCTTCATAATGCTCTAAGCAAGCGGTATTCACTTTTGTCACTTGAACTACGCGCGGCAGAAGCCAGCAATCCAACTTTCAACTGCATCGACTTGAATGGCAAGACACTGAGTGAAGGGTTTTCAGAGCAGCTACTTGACGCCATAAAAGAGCATTTACATCAGAATAAGCAAGTTCTAATCTTTTTGAACCGCAGAGGCTATGCCCCACTGCTGCAGTGCCATGATTGCGGTTGGACAGCTAGCTGCCCTCGATGTGACACGAGTTATACCTTACATAGACATAGTCCAGAATTAAGATGCCATCGTTGTGAATCCCAGCGGAAAATTATCCATGCTTGCCCTTCTTGCCAAAGTAACACCTTATTACCAATTGGTTTAGGAACTGAACGCACAGAAAAAAAACTGGAAGAATCTTTCCCAAATGTGCCAGTTTTCCGAATTGACCGTGATACCACTCGTAATCGTAGCAAATTAGAAAACACCATTTCTGAGATTAATAAAGGTCAAGCTGCTATTTTGGTTGGTACGCAAATGCTTGCCAAAGGACATCATTTTCCTGAAGTCACTTTAGTTGCTGTGATGGACGCTGATGCAGGTTTATTCAGCTCTGATTTCCGTGGTCAAGAATTTATGGGGCAGTTATTAATTCAGGTTGCAGGTCGTTCTGGGCGCGGCAAAAACGCCGGGGAAGTTCTTATTCAAACACATAACAGTACGCACCCTACGCTAAATACACTAATAATTGATGGCTATAAACAATTTTCAAGAACGCAACTGGAGCAAAGAGAGATGGCTAACTTACCGCCTTTTTCTTATCAAGCACTGATTCGTGCTGAAGCCAGTAAAGTATCTCTTCCTATGGATTTTCTGCAGGAGGTGCAAAATATAACTAAACACAAACTATCTAGCTCTAGCTCTACATTTACTCTTGGCCCTTTACCCGCCCCTATGGAAAAAAGAGCAGGACGTTTTCGTTTTCAGTTATTACTGCAATCTTCAAGCAGAGCAGAATTACATACACTTTTAAATCATTTAGTCCCCGTCTATGAAGCCTTGCCGCTAAGTCGTAAGGTGCGCTGGTCAATAGATATTGACCCACTCGATTTCAGTTAAGCTACATTAAGCATTGCGTCTAGCTACCATTACTGAAGTAATTTCGGGATAATGCAGCTCTGACCAGCTTGAGATACTGATACCCAATGGCTCATGATTTTGCTAAACAACGTTCTTCGAGCAACAGTAGCAAGAAGAAACGCACAAGCACAAAATCTGCAACAAAGACCTCTCCTGCAAAAAGCCATTGGCCTTGGTTTTTTTCTGGCCTTCTTTCAGGTTTATTTGTTGCTTTAATTGGATTTCTAGGGGTCTTTGGGGCTGATTCCTTACAAAACATTAACAGCACTATTTCGTCTCAGGATGCTATCTCAGGGGATCCGAATGAAAGCACTGACTTTGGGTTTTATACTCGACTCAGTGAAGCAGAAGTTGTGGTAGACGTGGTTAATGTAGAACTTGAACCTGAAATTGAAGAAAACCCGAATATTTATAGAGTGCAAGCAGGGTCCTTTAATGTAATAGAAGATGCTGAAAAACTCAGAGCAGAAATTATACTCATCGGTTTAGACGCATCAATTTCTCAAGCAGAGGTGCTAGGTCAGACTATGTATAGGGTTCAGGCAGGTCCATTTGTAGGAAATGCCAGTGCAGACGATGCTGTTGACCTGCTGGCACGCAACAACTTACCTGACACAATAAAAATAGTCGTTCGTTGAGCGCCAGTTTCCCTGTTAAAGCCTTGAAATACTGATAGGCAGCACCACATAGTAAAGTTCTAAATCCCAGTAAAGCGAGATAATCATGGAGCAGTATCACGGCACGACCATCGTTTCAGTACGCCGAGGCAATAAAGTCGTTATTGGCGGTGATGGCCAGGTAAGTCAGGGCAATACCGTCATGAAGGGCAATGCTCGCAAAGTTCGCCGCTTATATAATGACCAAGTCATTGCTGGCTTTGCAGGCGGAACTGCAGATGCTTTTACCTTATTTGAACGCTTCGAGGAGCAACTAGAAAAACATTCAGGTAAGCTCACCCGTGCAGCAGTTGAACTTGCCAAACTTTGGCGCACAGAGCGCGCATTGCGTCGTCTTGAAGCGCTACTCGTTGTTGCTGATAAAGAAGCCTCTCTAATTATTACCGGCAATGGTGATGTCATTGAGCCTGAAAACTCATTAATGGCAATTGGCTCTGGTGGCCCTTATGCTCAAGCCGCGGCCATCGCTCTCTTAGAAAATACTGAACTTGACGCTCGCACAATAGTTAAAAATAGCCTCAACATCGCCGCTAATATCTGTGTTTATACGAACCAAAATCTTACAATCGAAGAACTCGATTGCTAATTTAAAAATTTCAGTTATAGGAAATATGCATGGCAGATTTAAGCCCTAAGCAAATTGCAGTTGAACTTGATAAACATATTGTTGGTCAGGATGCCGCTAAAAGAGCCGTAGCAATCGCATTGCGTAATCGATGGCGCAGAATGAAATTGCCTGAAGCGTTACGCAATGAAGTCACTCCAAAAAATATTTTAATGATTGGCCCTACTGGCGTTGGTAAAACTGAAATAGCACGCAGATTAGCAAGGCTTGCAGGGTCTCCATTTATTAAAGTTGAAGCGACAAAGTTTACTGAAGTCGGCTATGTTGGTAGAGATGTTGAATCGATCATTCGTGATCTTGTAGATGTCGCTTATAAAATGCTGCGCGAACAACAAATTGATAACCTCGGCACACAAGCAGCTGATGCTGCAGAAGATAAAGTCCTCGATATACTGCTGCCGGGTCCGTCTTCTCAAGAAAAAGTCGAACCATTAAGTGTTACTGAAGCCGACACCAGCACCAGACAAATTTTCCGAAAAAAATTACGTGAAGGCGACTTAGACGATAAAGAAATTGAAATAAAAGTCAGTGACATGCACGCTAGCGTAGAAATTATGGCACCCCCGGGCATGGAAGATATGACTAATCAACTTAGCTCCATGTTTTCCAATCTCGGTAGCCAAAGAAAAAAAACTCGACGCGTCACAGTAAAATCTGCTCTTAAATTACTTCAAGATGAAGAAGCTGCGAAGCTTATTAACGAAGAAGATTTAAAATCTCAGGCTGTCACCAGCACAGAGCAAACCGCAATTGTCTTTATTGATGAGATAGACAAAGTAGCCACAAAAAATGAGACAACAACTGGCGGGGTTTCCAGAGAAGGTGTACAGCGAGACCTGTTACCTTTAATTGAAGGCTCTACAGTCACTACTAAATATGGCCCAATTAAAACCGATCATATTCTCTTTATTGCTTCTGGAGCATTCCACCTTTCTAAACCTTCAGACTTAATTCCCGAGTTACAGGGGCGGCTGCCGATTCGAGTTGAGTTGGATGCACTTTCAGTCGATGACTTTAATCGCATATTAACCGAACCAGATGCATCCTTGAGCAAGCAATACCAAGCATTACTTGCAACAGAAAATTTGTCACTTGAGTTTACTGAGGATGGCATACAAAAAATTTCTGAAATTGCTTGGGACGTTAATGAACGAACTGAAAATATTGGCGCGAGACGCTTACATACTGTATTGGAAAAATTACTGGAAGATATATCTTTTCGTGCCGATGAGTTAGTTGCAAGTGGAAAGGATACATTTATTGTTGATGCTGCCTTTGTTGAATTTACCTTAAGTGAACTATCCCAAAATGAAGATCTCAGCCGCTTTATTCTTTAGTTAAAATTTATATGTTACCTACGGATATCAAACTTCATCTCAAATCTGGCATATTGGAACTTCAATATACTGATGCCTTTTTTAAATTAGGCGCAGAGTTTCTTAGAGTGCATTCTCCTTCAGCTGAAGTCAGGGGTCATGGCCCCGGTCAAGAAGTGCTTCAAGTCGCGAAAAAAAATGTGATGATTACTAAAATTGATCAAGTAGGCAACTATGCACTTCGCCTACACTTCGATGATGACCACAATACAGGAATATATACTTGGGAGTATTTACGCGAACTTGGCATAAATCAGGCTTCAATGTGGGAGCAATATCTTCAAAAATTAAAAACCGCAGGTCAAAGCAGGCAACCACTAGAAAAAGACATTCAAGTTGTTACTATCACGCCCTTAAAGAGCTAAATAAGCCCTCCTTATCCTGATGAGTTACAATACAAGTCATGAAGCAAAACACTAAAAAAGCGACCACAGATTTTGGCTATAAAGAAGTGCCGGTAGAAGAAAAGGCTGAGCATGTCGCCAATGTTTTCCATTCAGTAGCGCGAAATTACGACATTATGAATGACATAATGTCTCTAGGCTCTCATCGTTTTATTAAAAAATTTACTGTGCAATTAACGGCTCTTCGCCCGGGGCAAGTTGTACTTGATCTTGCCGGCGGAACGGGTGATTTCTCTTTACAATTTTCTCCTATTGTAGGAAGCAAAGGTCAAGTTGTATTAGCTGACATAAATGAATCAATGCTACGGGTTGGCCGTGACAGAATTATTGATAAAGGTAATTTATCTAATATTTCCTACAGCCTAGTTAATGCAGAAAAACTGCCCTTTGCTGAGAATAGTTTCGATTGCGTCTGTATTGCCTACGGGCTTAGGAATGTCACCGACAAAAATGCAGCTTTACGTTCTATGTATGAAGTAGCTAAGCCCGGGGGCAGAGTTGTAGTGCTGGAGTTTTCTAAGCCACGCAAACAGCTAGTCAGCAAAGCGTATGATTTGTATTCAAAATTATGGCCAGTTGCTGGGAAAATTATCAGTGGAGATAGTGAAAGTTACCAATATTTGGTGGAATCTATTCGCATGCACCCTGATCAAGAAACCTTAAAGGCAATGTTCTTAGATGCTGGTTTTCAAAGATGTGAGTATCACAATGTGATGGATGGTATTTGTGCCATCCATATAGGTTATAAAGATGCCACTTAATTTACTTTTAAGTACTGCATTATCTAGTGCTGAGCTTATATTAAATAAAGCGCTTACACTTGACCCTTCAAGTAAAAATAAATTGAGAAAGCTACAAGGAAATATTTTCGCAATTAACTGCGTTAATTCTGGCCGCTCCATTCTTGACTACTCAATTTTTATAACAGTTCTTGATGAAGGAATTTTACTGTCACCGGTTATTACTGACGAAGCTAATGCGGAAATTTCTGCTTCTGCGAATGTGCTATTAAAATTACTTTTAGCTAAAGATAAAAGCAATATCATTAGAAATGAAAATATTCAATTAAAAGGAGATGCCTCTAGCATTCAAGACTTACAAGCGATTCTACTTGAGCTTGATATCGACTGGGAATATCAATTAAGTAAAGGCATAGGAGACATACCAACCCAAACACTTAGCGACGGCCTAGACATATTAAAAAACTTTATTTCTAACAGTGCGGCAAGTCTTACAACAGACATCGATGAATATGTCCATGAAGAAAAAAATATCGTACCCACAGCTGCTGAATTAGAAAATTTTTTTCAGCGCATTGATCAATTAAGATTAAATATTGATCGCACCGAATCACGTATCGACAATCTCAAAAGAAATTATTAATAGGATTTAACTATGGGTTTTGCCCTCTCCAATATTCAACTAAAAAGTTCAGCTTTTGAAAATTACAGCCTTTTACCTAGCAAGTATTCAAATGAGGCTGAAGACCTTTCTCCTGCTTTAAGCTGGGAGAACCCGCCGGCAGACACCAAAGGCTATGCTATTATTTGCTATGACCCTGATGCACCTATAGTAACGCCAAATGGCACCTACGGTTTTGTTCATTGGGTGTTGTACAACATTCCTGCAGATGTAACCGAATTAACAGAAGCAACTGATAAGTTTACTCAAGGAACCAACAATTATGGCAACACAGGTTATAATGGCCCATTGCCTCCTGAGGGTCATGGTTTGCATCACTATTATTTTTGGGTTTTAGCTTTAGATAACGAAACAGATTTAAAACCAGGCTTAACTCTTTGGGAACTGCTAAAAATCATCGAGCCTAATCTCCTTGGAATGAATCGTCTTATTGGAACCTACCAGCGTTAACCCCTTTGCTGATTGAAAGGGTCGCCTATAACCTACTGAAATCAGCGTAGAGTATATGTTATCGTTGCCGTCCTGAACTTCGTAAGAGATAAAATGTGAAGAAGTACCTCCGCTTATTACAAATACTTAAGATTGCTGCCAAGTACCGCCTGCAGGAATTACTTGAAGATTTTAATTTAGGCACTCCGGTTTCTTTGCTATTTAAACTTCCATTTAGTTCTGATAAAAAATTAGCAAAATTAACTAGAGGCATGCGTTTACGTCTAGCTTTGGAAGAGCTTGGCCCAATTTTTATAAAGTTTGGCCAACTTCTTTCTACACGTCGTGATATGTTGCCATTAGACATTGCTGATGAATTAGCCAAACTTCAAGACCAGGTTGCACCTTTCAATGGAGTTGAAGCACAAAAAATTATTGAGCAGGCACTTGGGGATAAAGTAACCCACATCTTTAAAGATTTTTCTAGCGCTCCTCTTGCTTCTGCATCAATAGCTCAAGTGCATACTGCAAAATTACTTAGCGGTGAAGAAGTTGTCATCAAAGTCGTACGTCCTGGTATTGAAAATATCATTGCCCAAGACTTAGCATTATTGAAATTAATTGCATCATTCATCGAAAAATATACAAAAGATGGCAAACGCCTTCGGGCTAAAGAAATCATCAAAGATTATGACTTTGTCATTCATGATGAACTCAATCTTCAGGCAGAAGGCGCAAACGGAACTCAATTAAGAAAAAATTTCGAAAACAATAACATCCTTTATGTGCCGAAAATATACTGGGACTACACTCGCAACAATATTCTGGTCATGGAAAGAATTCATGGCATACCTATAAGTCACATCGATGAACTTAAAAAAGCCAATATAGATTTAAAAAAATTGGCTGAAACTGGCGTCGAAATATTTTTCACTCAAGTTTTTGATCACAGTTTTTTTCATGCTGACATGCACCCAGGCAACATTTTTGTTTCTCGTGAGCATACAGATAAGCCCCAGTATATTGCACTAGACTGTGCCATCTTTGGCAGCCTGAGTGAAGATGACCAGCAATACCTGGCCAAAAATTTACTGGCTATCTTTAAGCGTGATTACCGTAAAGTTGCTGAACTGCATGTAGAGTGCGGCTGGGTTCCTCCCGACACTCCTGTTCATGCTTTTGAAGCAACTATGCGAAGCGTCTGTGAACCAATATTTGAAAAGCCCCTAAGTGACATTTCGTTTGGAGCCCTCTTACTAGAATTATTCCGAACTGCCGGTCGTTTTAATATGGAGCTTCAGCCATCGCTGGTTTTATTGCAAAAAACCTTATTAAACGTTGAAGGTCTCGGGAAAGAGCTCTATCCAGATCTGGACCTTTGGCAAACGGCTTTACCATTCTTGGAAAATTGGCAGAAGAAACGCATGTCTCCATGGGAAAATCTAAAAAAATTAAAAGGGAAAGTTCCTGATTTACTAGAGCAGTTACCTGAGTTACCAGAACTGGTTTACGACTTTTTATCCGAAACTCGCACATCCAGACGCCAAACCCAACGCTTGTTAAAAGAACAAGCTAAAGCACACTTGCAGGCCCAACAGAAGCAATCTGAAAAACGCTTCCACTTTGGACTTGCTGCATTATTGTTAGCAAGTCTTATGATATTCACTGATTTGGGCCAATTTATGGATTCCATGCCTTTAGAATTATGGCTGTTAGGCTTTACCGGCATAGGATTACTGTATTTTCGTCGCTAGTTCCTTGAATATCGCACTAATAACCCCAAATAGAGTATTCTAGGCGCTTTTAAAAGACGCTATATACTTAGCCCACAAACATTGGAGCTGAACATGGCACAGAGCTGGCTCGATGAGCTAAAGTGGAACGCAGAAGGATTACTGCCTGTGGTTGCTCAGGATGCCAGTTCAGGTCGGATACTGATGCAAGCATGGGCTAATCGTGAAGCTCTGGCTACAACGCAGAAAGAAGGCCGGGCGGTATATTGGTCTCGATCTAGACACAAACTCTGGCGTAAAGGTGAAGAATCCGGACATATACAAAAGCTTAATGCTATTTATCTGGATTGTGATGCTGACAGTCTAGTTTATAAAATAGAACAAATCGGTGGTATAGCCTGCCATACTGGCCGTCAATCATGCTTTTATCGCAAACTAGTCGATAATGCATGGCAAGAAATAGAACCGGTTTTAAAAGAACCTAATGACATATATAAGAAATAGATTCAGGCTCAAAGTATGGCAAATACACTAGAAAAACTTGCCCAGATTATTGAAGAACGAAAAGGCTCAGACCCTTCGACTTCTTATGTTGCGCTGTTACAAAGTAAAGGGCTGAATAAGATACTCGAGAAAGTTGGTGAGGAGGCTGTGGAAACGATACTTGCAGCCAGAGATGTTGAGAAAGCTGAAGATAAATCCACGTTGATTTATGAAACCGCAGATCTTTGGTTCCATACACTAGTAATGCTTTCAGAACTGGATCTTAAGCCCCAAGACGTTCTTAACGAACTGGAAAGACGCTTTGGCACATCAGGATTAGAAGAAAAAGCATCGCGTGAGACTAGCTAGAACGCTACAATGCGTGAATATAAAGATTAATCTAAACTAAGCAGGAGAACATTATGGGATTCGGTGGAATTGGAATTTGGCAACTGGTCATTATTCTGGTCATTATCCTTCTCGTATTCGGAACCAAGAAGCTAAAAAATCTTGGCTCTGATTTAGGTGGTGCTATTAAAGGATTCAAAAGTGCTATGGATGAAGGTGACAAAGGTGAAGACTCTACGCAAGCCAAAATCAGTGACGAAGATGAAGGCGATACTTTTGATGTGAAAGCTGAAAAAGTTGAAGAGGAAAGTAAGTCCTAATCTCATTAAAAAGGCTTTCCTATGACTGGCGTCGGCTTCTTTGAAATCTTACTAATTGGTGTAGTTGGCTTATTAATTCTTGGGCCAGACAAGCTGCCTGGTGCTTTACGCACTATGGCTTTATGGATTGGTCGGTTCAGGCGCAGCTTTGATGACATCAAACGAGATATAGAAAAAGAAATAGGTGCTGACGATATTCGCCGTCAGCTTCGAAATGAAGCCATTATGGATAAATTCCAGGACGGCAAGAAACAAATTACTGATACTGTAAATTCTGCAAAAAAACAGACAGATAGCCTAAAACAAAACTTAGATCTCAAACAGCAAATTCTTAGTAGCGGAAAACCTGAAGCTGACAAGACTTCTTCTGACAAGACTAATCTTAATGAACCTGCAGTAGACGCCAACACTACTGAAAATCTGGCACAAGCGAAAGCTACAGAATTGCCTGAACCTAAAGAACCTAAAGCATAATATGGCGCTTGAAAACGACCCCAAAGAACAACCGCTGATTTCTCATTTAATTGAATTACGTGATCGCATTCTGCGTTGCCTGCTTGTTGTATTAGTTGTTTTTCTTTGTCTATTTCCATTCGCTAATGAAATATATACCTTCGTCGCTTCACCTTTACTTGATGTACTGCCTGAAGGTGCAGAGATGATAGCAACACAAGTAACTTCTCCATTTTTTGCGCCATTCAAGCTGTCTTTTTTTGCAGCCGTTTTCCTTTCCGTACCATTTCTTTTGCATCAGATTTGGGCTTTTATTGCGCCTGGACTTTACAAAAATGAAATCAAAACTGCTTTTCCTATTCTAGTTTCAAGCATAATACTTTTCTATTTAGGCGTCGCCTTTTCTTATTTTATAGTATTAGGATTTATCTTCGGTTTCTTTACTTCTGTTGCTCCCGATGGAGTAGTCATCATGACCGATATTACAGAATATCTAAATTTTGTTTTGCTTATGTTTTTTGCTTTCGGTTTAACATTTGAAATACCTATCGCAACAGTTTTACTAATTATTTCAGGCGCTACAACACCTGAAAAATTAACTCAAAAAAGACCTTATGTAGTAATCGGCTGTTTTGTCGCAGGCATGTTGTTGACTCCAGCAGACCCCTTTTCACAGTCTATGCTGGCGATCCCGATGTGGATGTTATTTGAGGCTGGAGTAATTGCTGGGAAAATTATCTACAAGAAAAAAGAAGACGATGACGAAGATGAAGAAAAAGCAGAAGAGGAATCCTAACTGTTTAACAAAAATGTTACTGGCCCATCATTTACTAAACTAACCTGCATATCTGCGCCGAACTTTCCACAAGCAATTTGCCCATACTGACTTTGCGCCTGATTTAAAAAATATTGATATAAAGCTTCTGCTTCTTGAGGAGGTAAAGCTGAAGAAAAGCTTGGGCGCAACCCTCGATTAGTATCAGCTGCCAGAGTGAATTGAGAAACAATTAACAAGCCGCCTTCAATATCTTTGACGCTCAGATTCATTTTATCTTCTTTGTCAGAGAAAACTCGGTAAGACATGATTTTATTTAATAATTTATCTGCTTCATTTTCCCCGTCACCTTTTTCCATACCTATAAAAACCAAAAGGCCCTTCCCTATTTGGCCAACTGTTTCTGTATTAATTTGCACTGAGGCTGAGGAAACTCTCTGAATAAGCGCTAACATAAGCTACACTCTTATCGACTCTTTTAGTGATTCTTTTTTGTGTTTGCTAAGAGGTTCTTATGACTTAAGAGGCTTATTGTCCCCTCAGTTCTGAACCTCTAGACATTCGCTTACGTTCATTTTCCGTTAGATACATTTTACGTATACGAATTGATTGCGGTGTGATTTCAACAAGCTCATCGGCTTCAATAAACTCCATTGCCTGCTCTAAACTATGGCGAATTGGAGATGATAAAATCAAATTCTCATCAGTTCCTGCTGCTCGAATATTAGTTAGCTGTTTTGCTTTTGTTGGATTAACGGCCAAATCATTTTCCCTACTATGTAAACCTACAATCATACCTTCATAAACATCTACTGCTGGCTCGACAAAAAGTCGACCTCTATCCTGTAGAGTAAATAATGCAAAAGACAATGTTTTCCCTTTGACCATGGACACAAGCACACCGCGATTTCGTTTGGCAATTTCACCATCTTTCACAGGCCCGTAATGGTCAAAAATATGCGTCATAATGCCTGTTCCAGATGTCATACCAAGGAACATGGTTCTGAAACCAATCAGACCACGTGTTGGAATAATAAAACTTATACGCATGCGTCCTTTGTTATCGGATACCATGTCTTGCATTTCAGCTTTACGCTTACCAAGCTCTTCAATAACACCACCCTGATGCTCTTCATCGACATCGAGTACCAACATTTCAAAAGGTTCATTTTTGACACCATCAATTTCTTTGATAACCACTTGTGGTCTTGAGACGGCAAGCTCAAAACCCTCTCTGCGCATGCTTTCTATAAGCACGGAAAGGTGTAACTCGCCGCGTCCTGAAACAATAAATTTATCTGCTGTGCTACCTTGCTCCACTTGAAGAGCAACATTGTGAATTAATTCCTGATCTAACCTTTCTCTAATATTACGACTAGTGACATATTTACCCTCCAAACCAGCAAAGGGTGAATCATTCACCTGGAAAGTCATTGTGACGGTTGGCTCGTCAACAGAAAGAGCAGGTAGTGCTTCTATATTTTCAGGGTCACAAAGAGTGTCTGAAATATTCAGTTTTTCGATACCGGTGATACAAATAATGTCGCCGGCTTGTGCAGTATCAGCATCAATACGCTCCAGACCCAAATACGTCTTAACCTGCCCCACTTTAGCTTTTCTGGTATTACCTTCCATATCAATTAGCACTACTGGCATGTTAGTTTTCACAGTGCCACGACTAATCCTACCAACACCTATAACGCCTACATAAGATGAATAATCCAGCGCAGAAATTTGCATTTGAAAAGGGCCATCCTGATCAACATTTGGGGGTGGCACTTTATCAACTATTAATTTAAATAATGGCGTCATGTCATCAGCTAGTTGATCAGCTTCATCTCCTGCAACACCATTTACAGCAGACGCATAAATCACAGGGAAATCTAGCTGTTCATCAGTTGCACCTAAGCGATCAAATAAGTCAAAAACTTCATTTAATACCCAGTCAGAACGCGCCCCCTCTCGATCAACTTTATTGATTACTACGATAGGCTTTAAGCCCCTCGCAAAAGCCTTTTGTGTGACAAAACGAGTTTGCGGCATGGGCCCATCAACGGCATCGACTAATAAAAGCACACAATCAACCATGGATAGTACACGCTCTACTTCGCCACCAAAGTCGGCATGTCCAGGGGTATCTACAATATTGATTCGATAATCCTGCCAATTCACTGCTGTATTTTTAGCAAGTATTGTAATGCCTCGCTCTTTCTCCTGATCACTCGAGTCCATTACTCGCTCTATATCTTTACCTCTGGTTTCCAGAGTTCCAGACTGTGAGAGTAATTTATCTACAAGGGTGGTTTTACCATGGTCGACATGAGCAATAATGGCTATGTTTCGAATCTTCTCAATCACTTTGATTTCCTGTCGGGAGGAGCTGCAAAAAGTGGCGCATTATAGCGGATTGCCGAGTTTAAAACAGAAAAACCCGCAACTATCGCCAGTTACCGTCTAAACAAGCAATATATTCATTAGCTGGGGCGATACACCCCTACCATAGGGAAGCCTTTCTCTACTAGGTAAGAGGCATGTAATCTACTCATCATACCTTTATCACAATAGAGTAAATATTGAGTCTTTTTATCAATAGAATTAAGTTCAAACATTGTATTTAATTTAAAAAATGGAATTTTTTGAATTTCACAGCCCGGAATTGTTAATGGGTAACGTTCTTCTTCAGTGGGATGACGAATATCAATCACAATTGCTTGTTGAGGAACAGCTTCTAACTCAAGTATTTCAGTAAGTGATTTTTTTCCACTTTCCAGCAGCTTATCGATCGTTAAACTTTTAGATTCCGCGATTGCAGTTTCTAGTATCGAAAAATCAAAACGTTCTTCTTCACTCTCGATACGATGCAAACGTGCTTTAGTAGTTGGCTTTACTGAAATAACACCGCAATATTCCGGAATTACTGCTGAGAACTCTTCTGTACCAATCTTTCTCGCAAGATCGATAATATCCTGCTTCTCACTCATAATTAGTGGACGCAAAACCAGTTTTTCACTAACACCATCGATGACTGCAAGATTTGTCAAGGTCTGACTAGAAACTTGTGCAACAGCCTCACCAGTTACCAAGGCGTCCAAATGAAGATCTGAAGCTAGTTTACCGGCTGCTCTCAGCATCATTCGCTTAAGCACAACCCCCATTTGTGAATTATCTACTTTACTAATTATTTCACCTACGACAGCTTCAAAAGGAACTGAAATAAATTTAACCCGATGTGAAGACCCGTAACGCATCCACAAATATAGAGCAACTTCCTGCACCGCTATCTCATGTTCATGACCGCCCAAGTTAAAAAAGCAATAATTGGTTAAGAGGCCTCGTCTTATTGACAAATAACTGGAAACTGCAGAATCAAATCCACCAGAAATCAATGACAAAACACCGTCCTGAGTACCTAGAGGAAAACCTCCCAAGCCTTCTTTTAATTCATCCACGATGAATACATCTTGCTCACGAATTTCCAGTCTGACAGTGATATCTGGCTTACTAAGATTCACGCCCAAAGACTCTGTATTTTGAACTAAACCTTGTCCAATATATCTCTCAACATCGACAGAAGTAAAAGAATGCTTGCCAGCCCGCTTACAACGAACAGCAAAGGTTTTGCCACGTAAACGCTCCGTAAACAAAGCCAAAGCATGAGTCAGTATGCTCTCCAAACTACCCAGCGGAACATGAAGTGTAGATGCTATGGATGCGACACCAGGAGTGCTCATTAAAACCTCTTCTATTAAGGGGCTAATTTCGCCGGCTTCATCGGAAGAGTTTACTTCAAGATAGTCTCGCTTCGAGGTAACGCTAACGTGCTCATCAATTTTTTTTAGTAAATTCTTCAGGTTTTTACTGAGCTGCTTAACGAAGCGGACTCGCACAGGCCGGCTTTTGATTGTAATCTCAGGAGAGTATTTCAGTAGATATTTCATCCTTACAAAGTTATCACGAGGTAATTTGCCTACTACATTAAAGATCATGCCATGATACCAACGGCCGACTCGAATGGCACTTTTAGGGTCATACCGAAAGCCTAAGCTTCATATTATTGCACTACTATGGTGCATATTTAGCATAATTCAATTATAATCTACGCTTTTGCTATCTCGACAATGCAAGTAATAGCTCCAAAGGCTCAATTTGCCCCAGGTTGGTTCAATTTTTGCAGGGTTATTATGTCCAACTAATTATGTCCAACTATCTGAATAAATACTTCAGCTATAAGATTTATCCATAAAGAACCTTAAAAAGAACCTTAAAAAGCACATGCACACTGAAAGATTCAATACTAGTTTACTTGACCATTTAACATCGGCAGTCGTTGTGCTGGATAGCAGCTTTTGCTTATTTCACCTAAATCCTGCTGCAGAAGCACTCTTTAAAACAAGTGAACGAAGATCTCGTAATTCGTATATCGGAGATTTGCTCTATGAGCCAGAAGTAACACTGAAAGCTTTGCGTAAGGTGCAAAAAAATAAAAATACTTTTATTGCTCGAAAAGTACAGCTGGCACTTGCCAACGGCACCAAACTCTTAGCAGATTACTCAATCTCTCCTATCAATGATCAAGAGCAAGATTTTCTCTTAGTTGAAATACAAGAGCTTGATCGCTCATATCATATAAGTCGAGGAGAGACTCTCATTTCCAACCATGAGACTACTCTAGAACTGGTAAGAAATCTTGGCCATGAAATAAAAAACCCTTTAGGAGGCATAATAGGCGCTGCTCAACTTTTAGCTTTGGAGCTTCCCAACAAAGAATTAGAAGAATATACCAATGTCATTATTAATGAGGCCAACCGCCTTGTTAATCTGGTTGATCGTTTAACTGGCTCCTATAAAAAACCAGAATTGAAGAAGCACAACATTCATGAAGTTCTTGAAAGAGTGAGGTCGCTACTTGAAGCAGAGTCTAAAGGCAACATCCTGTTCATACGTGATTATGATCCTAGTATTCCAGAATTTATGGGAGATGTGGAACAGCTAATTCAGGCTGTACTTAATATTGTAAGAAATGCCATGCAGGCTTTATATGAGTCTGAGCAAGAATCGCCACAAATAATTTTAAAAACTCGCGCTATTAGTCATGCAACTATTGGCCCAGTCATGCACAAGCTAATCGCCAGAATTGAAATAATTGATAATGGGCCTGGTATTTCTAATGACATTATAGAAAATATTTTTTACCCATTAGTAAGCGGCAGATCTGATGGAACGGGTTTAGGCTTATCAATAGCACAGACAATTCTAAAACAACATAATGGCTTAATAGAATGTGAAAGTCAGAAAGGACAAACTAAATTTATTTTGTCCATTCCCTTATCGAATGAAAATGAAGTTAACGAAATTGAAGGTTAATAAACATGAGTGATAAAAATTTAATTTGGATAGTTGACGATGATAAATCCATTCGCTGGGTATTAGAAAAATCACTTGAAAAAGCCGGTTTTGATATCGAAAGTTTTGATAATGGTGAAAGCATGCTTGAAAAACTAAGCTCTTCTCAACCAGATGCAATTATTAGTGACATTCGGATGCCCGGTAAAGATGGCCTTGAAGTGTTAAATCTTGTTAGTGAAAGCTATCCTCAAGTTCCAGTTATAATCATGACTGCCCATTCTGATTTGAGCAGTGCTGTGAAGTCATATGAGCACGGAGCATTTGAATATTTACCAAAACCTTTTGATGTAAATGATGCTATAGATGTAGCTGAACGCGCCGTTAAACACGCAAAGGAAAACAAGGGAAACAGCATAGTAGTCCCTGAAGTTGGCGCCAAAGAAATCATTGGTGAAGCCCCTGCAATGCAAGAAGTTTTTCGGTCCATTGGTCGACTTGCGCATTCAAATATAACCGTATTAATTAAAGGTGAATCTGGAACTGGTAAAGAATTAGTTGCCCAGGCTCTTCATAGACATAGTCCAAGATCGAACAAGCCTTATATTCCTTTAAATGTCGCCGCAATTCCAAAAGATTTAATTGAGTCTGAATTGTTTGGTCATGAAAAAGGAGCTTTTACTGGCGCTACCCAACAAAGAGTCGGGCGCTTTGAACAGGCTGACGGAGGAACTCTGTTTCTCGATGAAATTGGCGATATGCCTATGCAAGCGCAAACTCGCTTACTAAGAGTACTTTCCGATGGTGAGTTTTTTAGAATTGGAGGTATGAGCCCAATTAAAGCTGATGTGCGAATCATTGCAGCTACTCATCAAAATTTACAAAGTCGAGTACGTGAGCATTTATTTCGTGAAGACCTTTATCACCGACTCAATGTTATCCCTATACATTTACCAAAATTATCCGAAAGACGTGAAGATATTCCATCTTTAATGCAGCATTTCTTACAAAAAGCTGCTCAGCAAATGGGGGTTGATGTTAAGGTCATAAGACCTGATACAACTAAGTATTTAACCGGCTTAAGTTGGCCAGGCAATGTGAGACAGTTAGAAAACTTTTGCAGTTGGATAACTGTAATGGCTCCAGGACGTGAAGTGTTTATAAATGATTTGCCTGAAGAATTTCTTAAACCTGAAAACCAAAATGGCATCTCAGGTGACTGGGCGCAAACTTTAAAAAACTGGGCAGACCAAGAACTTAGCTTAGGTCATACTGGCATTTTGCAACAAGCCACCCCTATTTTTGAAAAATGCATGATAGAAGCTGCGCTTAAACATAGCGGCGGCAGGAAAAGAGATGCCTCTGAATTACTCGGCTGGGGAAGAAATACTCTAACTCGTAAAATCAAAGAGCTTGGTTTGCATTCAAATGATCAGGATGATGATTAATGAGATATAAAACCTTATGTTTAACATAGTGCTCTTTGAACCAGAAATACCTCCTAATACCGGCAATATAATTAGACTCGCCAGTAATTCAGGCTGCCAGCTGCATTTAATTGAGCCTCTTGGTTTTGATTTAGATGAAAAAAGTTTGCGCCGGGCTGGCCTTGATTATCATCAATACAGTTCCTTACAGACTTATAAGAGTTGGCCTGAATTTTTATCAAAAAGAGAAGGCGGAAAAATTTATGCTTTCAGCACTAAAGGTAAAAAATCATATACAGATATTAATTATGGCGAAGGAGATTATTTATTATTTGGCCCAGAAACTAGAGGGCTGCCCGAGTCAGTTAGAATAAGTCAGGATGTTGATGAGGTCTTAACAATACCTATGCAAAGTAGCAGCAGAAGTTTAAATTTATCAAACTCTGCTGCGATTGCTGTTTATGAGGCATGGAGGCAGTTAAATTTTCAGAAAAGCTAGGTAGTTTTGTAATTAACTTGCTGTTTCGTCAATTTGTTTAGCTTGCTGATCACGAGCTTGCAGGAATGCTGACTCAAAATTAACAGGCGCTAGCATCAAAGGAGGAAAGCTTCCCTTAATAGCCAAGTTATCAACAGCTTCACGAGCATATGGGTACAAGACATTAGGGCATGTTATATGTAACACCTCGGTAAGCCGATCACCTTCAAACCCTTCGATATTAAAAATACCCGCTTGTTGAACTTCAGCAATAAAAAACACTTTATCATCACTGGTTTTGACTTCTGCGGTCAACGTTAAAATAACTTCGTGGAAATCATCTTGGAAGTTATTCGTTTTAGTATTCATATTGAACTGAATATTCGGTTTATATTCTGTTTTAAAAATATCTGGCGTATTAGGCGTCTCAAATGAAGAATCCTTAATATAAATCCTTTGTATTATAAATTTCATTGCCGGCTCATTTGTTCCGCCAGTAGCCTGTTCACTTGCTTGATCTTTATTATCTTTATTATCTGCATTATCTGCCATTTGTAAATTCTTCCTATATTGAGAATGTTTTATTATAAAATATTTTATTTACTAATTCGTCTAAAATAATAAACACTTAGCTTTATAATACTAATGGTAAGCCTTGTGTTTGCCACTCTGCCATACCGCCTGTCATTCTTGAGACTTGCGAATACCCTTTTACCTCTAATTTCTTAACTGCGTCACCAGATTGATGACCCATCTGGCAGACCACTATAAGAGGATTATTTTTATTTTTTTCCAGTTCTGTGATTCGCTCATCTAGTTTAGCCAAAGGAATATTGATTGCATTAACAATATGCCCCTTATCAAACACTTTCTTATCTCGAATATCTAGAATAACACCGTCATCCTGGTTAATTAACCGAGTTGCTTCATGTATACCAACAGTCTTGCCCGCTTTCTTTTGCAAATAAGCAATTAACGCTATAAAAATAACTATCCATAGACTTGCAAGAATCCAATGGTTGATAATAAATTCTAAAAAACGCTGCATAACTTACTCAAAAACTGCTCTTTCGAAGTGGCACGCAGTATAAAGAACTAAGCTCTCAGAGTAAAACCGCTTAAATCTGTTTTTAAACGCAACTAAGTTTCACTAATGTCCTAGAGAGCCTATAATTCGTATTCCTTTATCAGTCTGTTTTTTATTCCTATGAATCAACCTATATCACCTCGCCTATTATTAATTCTTGACGGTTGGGGGCATCGAGATGAAGCTGATGCAAATGCTATCCGTCTGGCTAACACCCCCGTCTGGGATAAGTTGCTGGCAGACTATCCACATACTCTAATTCACACATCCGGATTAAAGGTCGGCTTACCAGAAGGCCAAATGGGCAATTCTGAAGTAGGCCACATGAATTTAGGTGCTGGCCGTGTGGTTTATCAAAACCTGACTCGTATAAATAAAGCCATCAGTGATGGCGACTTTTTCAACAATCCAGGCTTTGTAAAGACCTGCCAAAGTGTTAATGCTGCCAAAGGTGCATTACATATTATCGGCCTCTTATCACCAGGAGGAATTCATAGCCATGAAGATCAAATAGAAGCGATGATCGATATGGCAATACAGCAAGGTTGTGAAAAGATCTATTTGCATGCATTACTTGATGGGAGAGACACTCCGCCAAGAAGTGCCGAATCTTCCCTAGCAAAATTTTCAGACAAGCTTGAAACTTCTGCTAAAGGTCAAATAGCCAGTGTCTCTGGTCGTTTTTACGCAATGGATAGGGACAATCGCTGGGATAGAGTGGAACAAGCTTATAAAAGTATTGCCCTGGGTGAATCTGATTTTCACTTTGAGAATGCACTAGATGCCTTGCAAAGCGCCTATGCTAGAAATGAAGATGATGAATTTGTTCAACCCAGCTGTATTCATTCGGCCAATAGCAAAGCAATTAGGCTTAATGATGGTGATGCCTTAATCTTTATGAATTTTCGAGCAGATCGAGCACGTGAACTCACCCGAGCATTATTTGATGTTGATTTTTCCGAATTTGTATCTCATAAGAAAGTTAACTACAGCGCCTTCCTTACACTTACTCAATATTCTGAAGATATCAAAGCACCTTGTGCTTACCCCCCGATGACATTAACTAATAGCTTGGGAGAATTCCTATCTCTGCATGACTTAACACAGTTAAGAATTGCTGAAACTGAAAAATATGCCCACGTGACCTTTTTCTTTAGCGGCGGTCGAGAAAAAGAGTTCACAGGTGAAACGCGCATTCTTGTCCCTTCTCCTCAAGTAAAGACATACGATTTAAAACCGGAGATGAGTGCTTACGAAGTATGTGAAAAATTAGTATCGGCGATTAAAAATCGGGAATATGCCGCCATCATCTGTAATTTTGCTAATGGTGATATGGTTGGTCATACAGGTGATTTGTCTGCTTCAATTAAGGCAGTAGAAGTTCTTGATGAATGTATGGGCATGATTACCGAGGCCATTCTAGAGGTTGATGGCGATTGCCTGATTACTGCTGACCATGGAAATGTCGAGAAAATGCGAGATGAGCAGAGCGGACAAAGCCTGACTTCACACACTGACGGCCCCGTTCCTCTGGTTTATGTTGGTAAACAAAATCTTAAGTTGAAAGCCGATGGCGCTTTGTCAGATATTGCTCCAAGCCTACTAAAACTCATGCACCTAGACCCTCCTATTGAAATGAGTGGACATTCATTAATCGAATTCATATGACAAAGCAGCTGCTTAGATATTGCCCAATTTTATATGTGAGCGCTTACTTACTTTTTATACCTCTGTCTAAAGGACAGGGCAATCCTTCCCAAGCAGATCTAGATACTTTAGCTCTGACAATTACTAAGGTCCAATCACAAATAGAAAATACCCGTCAACAACGCGGCTCGGTAGAAATTGAACTTGAAGTAAATGAAAAAGCAATTAATGACATCAACCAGGGCATTGCCAGCATAGAAGCTCGCATCAACAATGAGCAAATAAGGCTTACTGAACTAGAGCGACAAAGTACAGAACTAGAAATCGATAGAAGCGCTCAAGAGACACTTATCAGTCAATATATCCTTGCTGCCTATAAGAATGGCAGAGAAGAATACTTGAAGTTAATTTTGAATCAGCAAAATGTTAGTAGTAGCTCACGAGCTCTGCGATATTACCAATATTTCAATGATGCTAGAGCTACAAAAATCATCGAATTTCAGGAAAATATTAACGATATAGCGTCTATAAGCATCGATATTCAAGAAAGTAGCAGAAATCTGTCAGATCAACGTGACGCTCTTCTTATTCAACAAAACAACCTTGATCAAAGGCAAAATCAACGCTTAGCACTACTTTCAGAGCTCGATGAGGCACTCGCAAACAGAGGTAATGAATTATCTCGGCTTGAGGTGCAATATGAAGAAATGGCCTTACTCATTGAAGAATTATCTCTTGCCATTTTAGACATCTCTTTTGGCACACAAGGTGAAGATTTCCCGAGTCTTAGAGGATCTCTACCCTGGCCAGTGAATGGCCCTTTGCTTAATGCTTATGGGGCAAACTATGAACTAGGGGATCTTAATTGGGAAGGGGTTACAATCGCCGGCTCTTCTGGTGCAGAAGTAAGAGCCATTCACCATGGTCGAGTTATTTATTCCGATTGGTTTGCTAGCTCGGGGCTGCTATTGATATTAGATCACGGCGATGGTTATATGAGTCTATATGCCCACAATCAGTCCCTTTATAAAGAAGTCGGTGAATGGGTTACTTCTGGTGAAGCAATAGCAGCGGTTGGCAATACAGGAGGCCGCAATGAGAATGGGGTATATTTTGAAATCCGCTATAATGGAGAATCACAAGACCCAATAAATTGGCTAGTTAGGCGTTAAACCGCAGGTTATCTTCTATGAAAATATTACAAATACTTAAAGTCTCAGCTCTTGTTTATTTAAGCTGTTTATTAGTTTTGCCTGCGCAAGCCCAACCAGAGTCTGAGCAAACTCAAAATAATGTCGATACTACTGATGCTTTGCCTTTACCCTTGGACGAAGTTCGCATTTTTACTGAAGTGCTTAACCGTATTCGTAATGCCTATGTCGAACCTATTGATGACAAAACATTATTAGAAAATGCCATCAGAGGAATGCTTGCTGGCATCGACCCCCACTCCAGCTACTTGGTTGATGAGGAATTCGATAATCTGCAAGAGATGACGACCGGTGAATTTGGCGGCTTGGGCGTACAAGTGGGCGTTAGCGATGGATTCATAACTATCATCAGTCCTGTTGATGGTTCGCCAGCGGATATTGCCGGCGTTAAAGCTGGGGACATCGTCATTAAGATAGATGACACCCCTGCGTCAGACATCACCATCGACGAAACCACCGATTTAATGCGTGGCGCTCCTGGAACAGATATCGTCCTGACAATTCTACGCGAAGGTGTCGATGAAGCCCTTGAGATTACAGTCACTCGTGGCATTATTACTTCCAGCAGTGTGCGGTCCCGTTTTTTAGAGCCTGGTTTTGGTTATATTCGAATTTCACAATTTGTCACCGGAACAGGTAGTGAAATTAATACTGCATTAGAAAATTTTCATCTTAGTGACACCGAACTAAAAGGCATTATTTTAGATTTACGCAATAACCCTGGTGGCGTTTTACAGGCTGCCGTAGATGTTGTAGATGCTTTTATCCCTGAAGGCCTTATCGTCTACACAGAAGGCCGTGAAACAAATTCATACACCCGTTTTGATGCCACCCCTACTGACCCTAGTCGAGGCGTGCCTTTAATTGTTTTAATTAACCAAGGTTCTGCCTCTGCTTCAGAAGTAGTTGCTGGCGCTCTACAGGACCACAACCGAGCAGTAGTTATGGGTACCCAGAGTTTCGGCAAAGGTTCAGTACAAACCGTTTCACCATTAACCAATGGTCGCGCAATAAAATTAACCACTGCCCTATATTACACGCCAAACGGACGCTCCATTCAGGCACTCGGTATATTGCCTAATATCATTGTCAGACAAGGAAGACTAACAAGTCTGCCCGATAACCCCGCGAGCTATCGCGAAGAAGATCTTGAAGGTCATCTTGAAAATGAAGCTTTAATTGGATCAATCCCCGAAGTACTTGACCTGACTGGAGAACAAGTCCTTATTGGAGATTATCAACTTAATGAAGCTTTTAATATTTTGAAGGGCTTGTCACTCCTTCGAGCTCAACCTTACTAGTAAAAAAGTACAGTGCTCGAATCGGTATAGCTTGATTGAAAAATAAATTTCATCCAGTTACTTGCTTGAGCATGTATGTCCCTTTAAAGGTTTTTCTTTCTTTGCCCTAGCTTAGTTGGTATCTAGATTTCTAATCCTTTTTTTTGTATATGGGCCCTCAACGTTTTAAATTTTTTGAGGCATAGTAACCATTACATCTATACATTAATACGTCACGAGCGAAGGCCAGGCGCGGCGAAAGGTTTATTTTATGAAGGAGCTTACAACCGGTAAGTGACTGAGTGGAATAAAACTTTCAACAAAGCTTTGCCGAGCGTAGTAGTTTTAACGGACGACGATGCCTTTTGATGCCATATACTCTTTAGCTTCAGGAATACTAAACTCACCAAAATGAAAAATACTCGCTGCTAGTACAGCATCCACTTTCCCTTCAGTAATTCCATCAACCAGATCTTGTAAATTGCCAACTCCACCAGAGGCAATAACCGGCACACTAACCGCTTCACTGATCGCCCGGTTTAAAGCCAGATCAAAACCATTTTTAGTGCCATCTCTATCCATACTGGTGAGTAAAATTTCGCCAGCGCCATAGGCAACCATACGTTTAGCCCACTCAATTGCATCGATCCCTGTGGCCTTTCGTCCTCCATGAGTAAATATCTCCCAACGCAATGGCTCACCTGCTAGAGAAACCTGTTTGGCATCAATGGCAACGACAATACATTGAGAGCCGAATTTTTCGGCTGCCTCTTTAACAAACTCTGGGGTTAGGACAGCGCTAGTATTAATAGCAACTTTATCAGCGCCGGCACGTAGCATTATTCGAATATCATCTAAGCTGCGAATTCCACCACCGACGGTTAAAGGGATAAACACCTGACTCGCTATGGCTTCAACGGTATGTATGGTTGTGTCTCGATTATCGCTACTGGCGGTGATATCCAGAAAAGTAATCTCATCTGCCCCCTGGTCACAATAGCGTTTTGAAACTTCAACTGGATCGCCTGCATCTCGAATATCCAAAAACTTTACGCCTTTAACAACACGGCCATTTTCGCAATCAAGACAAGGGATGATTCGTTTTGCCAAACTCATAGCTGACCATTCCAACTTAAAAAGTTTTTAAGCAATTGCAGCCCTACATTCTGACTTTTTTCTGGGTGAAACTGTACTGCAAAAATATTTTCAGCAGAAATTGCTGAGCTAAAAGTTAAGGGGTATGAGCTTTCCCCAACTATGTTTGCACTATCCTGTTTGTCAGTATCAGGATCCACAAAAAAGCTGTGCACAAAATAAAAGCGGCTATTGTTCTCAATGCCCTGCCACATCGGATGAGCCGAAGTCTGCTTGACTTCATTCCAGCCCATATGGGGAACTTTCAATATTTCGCCGCTTTCATCTACCTGATTTTCCTTAAATCGTTTAACCATGCCGGGAAAAAGCCCAATACAATCAACCCCGTTATTTTCTTCGGAATAACTCAACATGGCCTGCATGCCGACACAAATGCCTAGTATTGGTTTTTCCAGCCTGGCTTGTTTCAGAAGCTCATCAATTTTTAATCGCTTAATCTCCGCCATGCAATCTCGCATAGCACCAACGCCCGGAAAAATTAGTCGGTCTGCATCTCGAATTTGTTGAGCATCCGCCGTGATTGTAAGAGAAATATTTTCATCAACATGTTCTAGGGCCTTCCCCACAGAATGGAGATTTCCCATACCATAATCAATGACAACAACTCGATTCATTATCTCGTGAAATTCCTGGAAGCCTTTAGCAAAATCAAGACTGGGCAAAAACAGACTAAAAAGCGAAATTTATATGTCCAATAAATGAGCATTTTGAACCTGTTTTTAAGGAAGTATTGGAAAATCTAGAGGCTTCCCTTCGTTGAAGGGATGGTGCCTTGCATACGCGGATCAGCTTCCATAGCCATGCGGACTGCACGACCAAATGCTTTAAACACCGTTTCAATTTGATGATGAGCATTATTGCCTTTGAGATTATCAATGTGCAAGGTCACTTTGGCATGATTAACAAAACCCTGAAAAAACTCATAAAATAAATCAACATCAAAACCTCCCACCGATCCACGAGCAAAAGGAATTGCATACTCAAGACCTGGTCGGCCAGAAAAATCGATTACCACTCTAGATAATGCTTCATCTAGTGGCACATAAGCGTGACCATAACGACGGATACCGGTTTTATCCAGAGCCTTATCAAAAGCTTGGCCGAGTGTGATGCCCAAGTCTTCTACAGTGTGGTGATCATCAATTTCAAGATCACCCTTAGCGACAATGTCTATATCAACCAAACCATGTCGAGAAACCTGCTCAAGCATATGTTCAAGAAAAGGCAAACCAGACTCAATTTTAAATATACCAGTGCCGTCCAAATTCACACTAACCTTGATTTGGGTTTCATTAGTATTTCTTTCAACGCTAGCCGTTCTTGGCTCAGACATAGTTGCCTCTATCACTTCTGCACTATTGTTTTTAAATAATGCAGCATTGAGAAAAATGTAATTATACTGCCATTATGCTTTTAATGTGAAAAAAAGGCTGACAATCATTACACTTAGTCACCATGCCAATTACTGACAACTCAAAACACGTCGATTTCAGTCAAGCAGTTTTAAACTGGTTTGAGACTCATGGCCGTAAGAATTTACCCTGGCAGCTTAAGCCGAATCCTTATCGTGTTTGGATCTCCGAAATCATGCTTCAACAGACTCAGGTAACCACGGTAATACCTTATTACGAAAACTTTATGCAAAATTTTCCCGACATCAAGCAATTAGCTTTAGCAGATGAGGATAAAGTATTACACCACTGGACTGGTTTAGGTTATTACGCACGAGCAAGAAATTTACATAAGACCGCAAAAATCATTTATCACGAACACCATGGTGTTTTGCCAAGTACACTTGATGAATTAGTCGAACTACCCGGTATAGGAAAATCCACAGCCGGTGCAATTATGACCTTAGCTGATGATAAATATGCAGTTATTCTCGATGGTAATGTCAAAAGAGTTTTATGTCGCTACCACTGTGTAAAAGGCTGGCCTGGACAAAGCGACACACAAAAACAACTCTGGCAGTTAGCAGAAAGGCATACACCAAGCAGCAATTGTCGATCATATACCCAGGCTATGATGGATCTTGGTGCAACGCTTTGCACGCGCACAAAGCCATCATGCTCTGTTTGCCCTTTACAACAAGGCTGTGAGGCTTATTTAACTCAAAAAACTACTGAGTTTCCGTATAAAAAAATCAAAAAGAAACTACCGGTAAAAACGACACAAATGTTAATTCTGCATGACAAAAGTGGTGAGAAAGTATTACTGGAGAAAAGGCCTCCCAGTGGAATTTGGGGTGGCTTATGGAGCTTTCCTGAAATTCAAGTGAATGACAGTATATCCGGCTATCTACAAAAATACGGCTTCGTCATTAACGCTCAGACTATGCCATGGAATGATATTCACCATACTTTTAGTCATTATCATCTTAATATAAAACCGCAAATTCTATGGTTGGCTAAAGAGCCTATATTGATCATGGAGAAGCCCGACTGGCACTGGTATGATCTAAATTCGCCTACTGAATTAGGACTGGCGGCCCCGGTAAAAACATTATTAAAACAGCTGGTGAATCAATCATGAGTAGAATCGTACTTTGTAAAAAATATAATAAAGAGATGGAAGGCTTAGTAACTCCTCCCTATCCAGGAGCGAAAGGTCAGGATATTTTCGACAATATCTCTAAACAAGCTTGGCAAGAATGGCAGCAGCTGCAAACCCGATTAATCAATGAAAAAGCTCTCAGCATGATTAATCCCGAAGACCGCAAATATCTTACCGAAGAAATGGATAAGTTCTTTGCCAATCAAGATCATGATGAGGCCGATGGCTATGTGCCAGAAAACTAACGCTTTCTCGTAATACAATCTTGACTAGAACAACACCAACAGGTTTAATACGCGGCTTGTTCGATACAGTGTAGAGCCTTGTAAATTACTAAGGTAATAGATCAAAAATGCCCAGATAGCTCAGTCGGTAGAGC
>Ga0055584_100000941_pt1 | contig 28136 bp, 24 predicted proteins | sample OSDHelmetaG_FD_58716 | JGI IMG/M metagenome (GOLD analysis project Ga0055584, IMG submission 58716) | Pelagic marine sediment microbial communities from the LTER site Helgoland, North Sea, for post-phytoplankton bloom and carbon turnover... | ecosystem: Environmental > Aquatic > Marine >... | reverse complement strand
TGAGCACCAACCGATTTCAAGAGGGCGTGAGCGTCAACTCACGGGTGAGCAGGTACACAACGCCGGCTTCGTGCGCACGGGCGCGTCCGTCAAGCCGAAGGGCCTCAGCGGGCTCTACGTGCCGTCCCGGCCCCGATCGCTGCAGCGGGGCCGCGCTCCCGCGGTCGAGGCCCGGGCCCTGCCCCACGACGGGCGCAGCGGCTTCGCGGTGCTGAGCGGAAAGTGGGCCGAGGGCGACGAAGCCGAGGATCTGGGCCGAGGCGTGCGCGCGCTGGCCCGGAAGGACGAGCTGGACGCATCGCGCATGCGCACGTTCCCCCGCAAGGCTCCCTTGTTGGAGTCCCTCAAGAGCATCCGCGTCGATGGCCGCGATCTCGAGCTGGACGGCGACTGGTACCGAACCCTGACGCAGGCGCCGAAGCACTGGGCGCTGAGCGCCAGCAAGCTCAAGCACCCGACGCGGTACCTGGCAGAGGTCCTGCCCATCAGCACCCGGCTGACCGACGGCAGCACCCGCGAGGTGCTCGTGGGCGTGGTGGCCTTCTACACGCCGCTGTTCCTCACGCCGACGCAGGCGGGGCTCCTGGCGGGGGACGTCGAGGGACTGCTGCGGGGCGTTCACTCGGGCGAGATCCCGTACTTCCGCGATCGCGACCAGATGCTGATCTACCGGGGGCACGTGGACCGCTGGCTCGACGGCGATGCGCGCCGCGGCGAGGGCAAGCCGCGACGGTTCCGCGACGCGATGCGACAGGCCGAGGAATGGGCCGACCGCTCGCGGTCCCGCAACGTCGGTCGGGCACTGCGCGGCGTTCTTCCGTTCCGCATGGATCCCATCCCCGACGCCGAGCTGGAGGAGGTGGTCGATCGCCGCAAGCGAGCGCGCGGCCGTGTCTTCAGCGGCGACCTCGCCGAGTGGCTGAAGCACCAGGACCGCGACCTGGACGCCGGCGCTCTGCGCCCGATCTGGGCGTTGGGCCGTGACGCGCCGGTGGCGGGGCTCTCCACCCGCTTCGCCAGCCGTCCCGCCGCCGTGGCCTCGTCCGACGTCCGCAAGGACATGGAGGAGTTCCGGCGACGTCAGGAGGAGGCCGCCCGGCCCGCCGACGACGCCGGACCTGAGCCAACCCCCGTGCCCGCCTCGGAGCCCATCGCCAGCGCGGAGCAGGATCCCGAACCGTCGGACAGCAGCGAGGGCGACTTCGATCAGTGGGAGGACGCGGCGGGCCCGGTGACGCTGAAGTCCTTGGAGATCTTCGACTTCTACACGCCCGGTTCCTGCGCCCCCGATGGGATCGTCTCGCCGGTGGTGGAGTTCCTGGTCGATGGACTCGGCGACGACGCCGAGGCCCCCCTCCGCATCGAGTGGGACCTGTTCGACGGGGGCGGCCGGAACATGAGCCGCGATGCCGTCGAGATGGTGCGCGGCCCCGGCGTGCACGAGCTGGAGTTCGACGTGCCCTGCCCCGAGTCGGGCGGGTCGTACAACCTCGAGCTGCTGCTGATGTGGCGGGGCGAGGAGAGCGACGTCGAGGCGAAGACCGACCTCGTGGTCGCCGGCCGCGCCGCGCGGACGTTCGCGAAGCTGCGCATGCCCGACGCCCGCCGCTGCCTGGACTCCGGGCCCCTGGAGGTCGAGGACGACTACGGCATGGCCCAGGCCGAAGGACTCAGCCCGTCGCAGATCGGGGACGCGGTCCGCGCCTTCCAGGAGGAGACGCTGCGGTGCCACCCCGCCGGGGGCGCCGTGTCCGGGTCCACGACGCTGGAGATCACCGTCGGCTGCGACGGCCGGGTCACGGAGTCCGTGGTGCTCATCGACGACGCGTCTGACGGCACCGGCGAGTTCAGCAAGTGCGTGGCCGAGACGTTCAAGTACGCCCCGTTCCCCGCCCACGGGCGCGACGGGGGCGTCGTGTTCGAACTGCCCTTGCGGTTCGCCTGAGCCCGCCGGCCGGGAGCCCGGCCCTCTAGAACCGCCCGGCCACCTGCACGCCAGCCGGCGTCGGCAGCACGACGAGTCCGTATCGAAGCCGGAACTGCCGGTTCTGCAGGCCCGTCAAGACGGACAGGGCCACGCTGGTGGCCGCGGTGCCGGCCGCAACCAGGACTGCGCCGGTCCCGCGGGAGCGCAGTTGGTCGCCGTGGGCTCGGTAGTAGTTCAGGTCGTCCTCGCACCATTCCTCGTCGACGTCCAGACACGATTCAGTCAGCCACCGGTCGTTCCATCGGGCCGACTGGAGGTTCGCGCCCGACGCGATGCCAAACCCCAGGGACGTCAGCCCGCTGAGGCTCGCGACGGCGACCCCCGGCGCCAGCAGCGAGCGGGCCCGCGGGACCGCACCGACCGGCCCCGACCACACTGCGCGGCGATCGCCCGCCGTCAGCCCATCGGGGGCCAGGACGGAGGCCCGCAACAGATCCGCCGCGGCCGATTCGGACTCCCCCAGGCAGGTCGCGAGCCGGCCCCGGGCCCACAGGTCAGCGGGCTGCTGGTCCGCCCGCCAGCGCACATCGACCTTGGACCAGGCGGCCCGCAAGCGGGCCTCGCGCTCGGTCGGCAGGGGCAGCGGCGGCAGCGCCCCCGGCGGGCACAGCTCGGACAGGAGCTCGGCGACGTCCGCGTCGGACGCCGAGGCCGGGCCGGCGAAGACCAAGAGCACGAAGACGGGAAGCCAGGCACGCACACTCCGATGCTGGCACAGGCCGGGGGCGCCCCCCAGCAGCGGGTGGCCGGAGTCGCCCTCAGCGTGTATTCATTTCGCCCGCTTGAACCCCACTGGAGTCCCCATGACGCGTCGCCGCTCCCGCTCCCACACGGAGATGATCGAGGAGATCAAGGCCATCGCCCGCCAGCAGATGGCGATCAAGGGTGCCGCTGCGCTGTCGCTCGGCGCCATCGCCCGCGCCCTCGGCCTGAGCACCCCGGCCCTGTACCGGTATTTCTCAAACCGCGACGCGCTGGTGACGGCGCTGATCCTGGACGCCTACGGGGACCTGTCGGACCAGGCCGAAGCCGCCGTGGACGGCATCCCCGACGATGCGCCCAGCGATCGCTTCGTGGCGGTGACCCAGGCCTACCGGCAGTGGGCGCTGCAGCATCCGCAGGATTACGTGCTCATCCACGGCGCGCTGTTCCCGGGGTACCAGGCCCCGGTCGAAGAGGTGGCCGGCGCCGCCATGCGCCTGGTGCAGCTGGTGGTCGCGATCCTGGAGACCGCGCGCACCGCCGGAATGCTCCAGATCCCGACTCCGTACCTGGACCCGCCGCGCTCGATCCGCGAGGCGGTCTCGCTCATCGCCGGGGGCGCCGACGACGACACCCTGCCGGCCACGATGCTGACGCTGGCGTACTTCACGTGGCTGCAGCTGCACGGCTTGGTCTGGCAGGAGATCGCCGGCCACCTGCCGTCGGAGCTGTTCGAAGACGGGGAGCTCTACCGCCTGCAGGTCAACCTCATCGGCAGTCGGCTGGGCCTGCTGGACGCGTGACCGAGCGGGTCTCCGTTCGCGTCGCCCGGCGCCTCGCCCTCGCGCGGGCGGGGCTGTTGGCATCGCACCGGGGCGATCTGCCGGGCCGGGCCGGTCGGGGCGACGCGGCCTGCCTCGCCCACATCGCGCGTCCCGGCTACCTGCAGCTCGACACAGTCTCCGTCGCCGGCGCGCGGTCCCACTCCCTCGTGCTGCTCTCCCGCGTCGAGGGGCTCGACCCCGAGCGGCCCGAAGCCCTGCTGCGCCCAGGCTCCCCGCTGTTCGAGTACTGGGGCCACGAGGCCAGCTGGATGCCCCTGAGCCTCTACCCCGCCTTCGGCTTTCGCCGGACCGGCTTCCGCTCCCGACCCTGGTGGCAGCGCGCCGTCGGGGCCCACCCCCAGGAGGCCGAGGCGTTGCTTCATCGCATCGAGCGCGAGGGCCCCCTGAAGTCCGCGGACCTGGAAGGCCGCAGCGACGGCGGCTGGTGGAACTGGAAGCTGAGCAAGAAGCTGGCCCAGGCCTTGTGGTCCAGCGGCGAGCTCGCGGTGCGCCGCCGGTCCCGGTTCCAGCGCACCTGGGATCTGACGGAGCGGGTCATCCCCGAGGCCGTTCGCGGCCGCGACCTGTCGTTTCCCGACTCCCTTCGGGTGCTCCTGCTTCGCGCTCTGGAGGGCCACGGCTGGGCCGAGGAGTCGACCTTGCGATCCACCTGGCGGTTGAGGCGATGCACGGCCGAGGTCCAGGCGGCGCTGGAGGGACTCGCCGAAGACGGCCTCGTGACCCGCTGCGTCCTCGCCCACCCGGGGGGCGACCGCGCGGGCTGGATCCGCTGCGCGGACCTCGAGCTGACCGACGGCCTGGAGCGGGCCCGGCCTCGGGGCGACAAGGGCGTGCTGCTGTCGCCATTCGACCCCGTGCTGTGGGACCGCGACCGCGCGCACAAGCTGTTCGGATTCGAGGTGCTGCTGGAGATCTTCAAGCCTGCCGCGCAGCGCCGGTGGGGCTACTTCTGCCTGCCGGTGCTGGCCGGCGACGGCTTCGTGGGGCGCGTCGATCTCAAGGCCCACCGTCGCCTGGGGCGCTTGCAGGTCCTCGCCTGGCACCCCGAGCCGGGCGTCGGACCCCGCGCGGACCGAGCGGGTCGGGCTGCGTTGGAGCGCCTCGCCGCGTCGCTCGGCTTGACCCCGGATCCCCTCGACTCGGGCCGCGTGGGAGTGTAGAGCCGGACCGGCCGGCGGTCCCGAGCCGGTCCCACCCCCTGGAGGACGCCCGTGAAGTTCGCCTGGCTCGCCTTGCTCCTGACCCTGCCCGCGACGGCCTCGGCCGCGAAGCTGACGCTGTCTGGCGGAGAGCTGCGGTTGGAGGAGACCGAGGCGACCGAAGCCGGGCTGCGGGTGGTCGTGTCGGTGCGCGACCTGTGTCGGGCCGAGATCGCGGGCGAGGAGGTCGAGCTTCCCTGCTCCCCTTGGCGGCCCCTGGAGTCCGAAGGCCCCAGCCGCAAGCTCATCCACCGCGGCGAAGTCACTCTGCCGTCGGGGACCAAGAAGCCAGCCAACCTCCGCGGCGGAGCCGTCGACGGCGACGTGTTCTCGCTCGGCCTGCGCCTGCTGCCCCCCAAGGGACTGGAGGCGGCGAGGCCCTGGCCCGCCACCGACGCCGGGGACGGCGCCTGGACCCTGGGCCCCGAACGGCTGGGCGAGGCCCTGCTCCTGGGCGGGGAGCTCGGCTCCGTCGGCGCCTGGGGCTTCGAGCTCTCAGGCCTCAACGGGGAGCTGCCCCTGGGTGGCGAGGCCCCGACTTTCGAGGTCGCCGGCGACGACGCCCGCCCGTTCGCCTCGCCGTGGCGCTGCGCGGCGCTGGGCGACGAGGAGGCCCTGGTCGCCCACCTGGAAGCCGGCACCCCGCTGGACCGGCTCATCCAGGAGGCCAACGGGTCGGCCGGCGCCTGCGCCGAGCGCTCGGAGCTCGCCGTCGAAGCCTTGTGCCGCCAGAGCGCCCGCGTCGAGTACGCCTTGAGCCGCGCCGGGGGCCTGGACGGGATGCTCGCCGCCCAGCTGGACGTGCGCGCCCTGGCCCGAAGCTGCGAGTCCGGTGTGTTGGACGGCCTGCGCAAGGCCGGCAGCCTCGCCCGGGAGTTCCTCGTCACCACCCAGGAGCCGGCGGGCCTCGTCGAGTTCGTGGCCACGTACCAGGATCTGTTGGGCGAAGAGTGGGGCGCCGACAGCGCCGAGCTCGCCGCCGACCTCGTGCTGGCCGAGTCCCGCAAGGACGGCTCCCACGCGGCCATCGAGTCCTTCCTCACCAAGTTCCCGGGGCACGCCCGCGAGGCGGAGTTGACCGCCGCCCTGCTGGAGAACACCGGCCGGCTCCTCCTGCCCTGCGAAGGCGGCCGCCGTCGCTGCCGGAACCTCCCCGCGGGCGCCGTCGTCGAGGCCCGCTGGGCAGATCCTGACGGTCGCCCGGCGCGGGCGAGTCTGGTGGGCTGGGGCTCCGACGGCCCCCTGGACCTCGGGGAGCTGTACGGCGCCTGGGCCGAAGGCGCCCGGCCCGACGAGCTCCAGTCGCTGCTGGCGGGCTTCGAAGGCGAACAGGAGTCGGGCCGGTTCCGGCTGCGGCTCCCGGTGCCGTTGAAGCGCACCCCCGACCCACGGCAGACCGGCTTCGCGGTCCGGCTGGAGGTCGAAGGCGGGGTCGCCCACCTCCCCTTCTCCGTCGAGGAGACCCTCAAGCCCTTCTCGGCCCGGACGCGGCTGCTGCTCCTGCGCGCCGGGGCGGTCGATCGCCAGGATGCGCCCGACGCCGAGCTCGTTCGCGCGGCGTCCATGGGCATCAACTCCGAGGGCTTCGTGATCCAGGGCAGCCAGGTGGTGACGTGGACCGGATGGTCCGACCGCGACGGCCTCGTGGGTCCCCAGGACCCGGTCTCCCTGGTCCGGCTCGACCTGCTGGACGTCGGCGTGGACACGCTGCTTCGCGACGCGCCGGTCGAGCGGGCCTGGGGCGTGGGCAGCCACCTCCTCGCTCGCGTGGGCGCGGCCTGCAGCGAAGCGACGGCGTCGGTGGCGATGGCCGGAGCCCTGGAGGAGCGCGAGGGGTGCCAGCTCCTGCACTTCCCGCCCCTGGGCGACAGCCGGGCAGTCGATGGCATCGAAGACGGCTGGGTCGAGGCCGCGGCCCGAAACGGCGCGGTCGCGGTGGTGACGAACGGACGTCGCCGCTGGATCTGGCGCCCCGGCTCGGCCACCCCGCTCGCCCTGTCGCCGGGCGCCGAAGCGGCCCAGCTTGCCCTGTCTCCGGGAGGAGAGTCGCTGGCGGTGCTCATGCCCGGCGGCGCCCTGGAAGTGCGGTCCGCCACCGACGGACTCGTCCTGTCGGCCGGCGCGGCGCCGGACTGCTCGGCCCCCACGCAGTGCAGTCTGCAGTGGTCCGGGGAGCGCCCCCGCTGGAGTTGCGTGACCGCCGACGGCCCCTCCGCCGAGTGCGGGCCCTTCGAGTGGAGCGACACCGGCCCGGCTCCCCTGGACCCCGCCGGCGGTCCGCTGGACGGCCTGGGGCGCCTGCACGAAGAGCGGCGGGGCGGCGATCGCGTCCTCGTCGACCCCGACGGCGACGAGCCGCGCGTCATCGCGAGCAACGCCGAGGCCAAGCGGAAGTGGACCGCCAACTGTTCGGGCAGCCCGGCCGGGGGCTTCGTCGTCCAGCGACTGGGCGAAGGGAAGGAGCTGGTCTGGCACCGCCTGGTGCAGTGCACCGAAGGCGGCTTCGACGGCCCCGTCGAGCTCGTCCTGGGCGACGCCCGACATCGACTGACCGAGCACGCCCCGGGCTTGCCCGCGGACGCCGAGAGCCCCTGGGCCGAAGACTGGGCCCTGGCGCTGACCGAGGATGGGACCTTGATCGGGGCCGATGGAACCACCGCCGCCGCCCCCGGCGTGGTGCGCGCGCTCTGGTACCGGCCGCCGCTCGACCTGGGCTTCCGCTAGGACGCCGACGCGGTCTGCAGGCTTTTCCATAACAAGTGTTCGATAAAACTTGACGGCCTTCGCTCGGCGCGTTTTCATAACGCTCGTTCGACAACCTGTTCTTGTGAGGTCGCCTTGTCTCCCTTTCGATACCTCGGTGCCTGGGCCGTCGCCGCGCTGACCGCGTGGGGCATCTACGCCGCGGACTGGCGCTCCATCGTCGTCCCCGTCGTGATCTTCGTTCTCGTGCCGCTGGCGGAGCAGTTCCTGCCCCAGTCGACCCGCAACCTGACCCCCGACGAAGAGAAGGCGGTCCTCGCCGACCGGCGCTACGAGTGGGTCCTCGTCGGACTCGTGCCCGTGCAGTGGGTCTTGATCCTGGGGCTCTGGTTCGTCGTCGGCACCGGGCGCGCGACGGGCATCGGCCTGGTCGGTGCCACGGCCGCCGCGGGCATCGGGTGCGCGGGCATCGCCATCAACCTGGGCCACGAGCTCATGCACCGACGCAACCGCTTCGACCGGACGATGAGCCAGATCCTGCTGACGAGCACGCTCTACACCCACTTCTTCATCGAGCACACCCGCGGCCACCACGTCCGGGTCTCCACCCCCGAAGATCCGGCGTCGGCCCGCCGCGACGAGCTCATCTACACCTTCTGGCTGCGCTCCATCGCCGGCGGTTGGCGCCACGCCTGGCAGCTCGAGTTCGATCGCATGCGGCTGAAGGGCCACGCCCGCTTCAGCCCGCGCAACCAGATGGTCCAGTTCCTCGTGGTGCAGGCCGCCGCCGTCGCCCTGTGCCTCGCCGTCGCCGGTCCGCTGGCGCTCGCCGCCTGGGGCGCGGCCTCGGCCATGGGCATCCTCATCCTCGAGACCATCAACTACGTGGAGCACTACGGCCTGCAGCGCGAGCGGCGCGCCGACGGCCGCTACGAGCGCGTCCGGCCCGTGCACAGCTGGAACTGCAACCACGCCATCGGCCGGATCCTGCTGTTCGAACTGACGCGCCACAGCGACCACCACGAGAACCCGCTGCGCCAGTACCCCGTGCTGCGCCACTTCGACGACGCGCCCCAGCTGCCCATCGGCTACCCGGGCATGGTCGTCCTGGCTTTGTTCCCGCCCCTGTACCGCCGGGTGATGGACCCGCTGCTGGACGCCTGGGAGGCGGACCAGGCCCCCGCCGTGCCTCTGGCGGCCTGAGGTGCCGCGGATCGTCGACCGACAAGCGCAGCGGGAAGAGCTGCTGCGGGGGAGCTTCGAGCTGTTCGCCACCGACGGCTACGGCTCGGTGTCCATGCGGGGCCTGGCGAAGTCGCTGGGGGTCTCGACGGGCACGCTCTACCACTACTTCGCAGGCAAGGACGACCTGTTCCGCGCCATGTTCGAGCTGCTGAGCCGCGAGGACGTCGAGGAGGCCTCAGCCCTCATCGGCGCCGACGCGCCCATCAGCGAGCAGCTCTCGGCCCTGCGCCTGTTCGTGACCCACCGGCGTCAGCATCTGCAACGGGTCGTCGTCGTCGCCCTGGACGTGTACCGCCACGACCCCAGCAGCCACGAGTTCCTCACCGACACGATCCGCGTCTACCGGCGGGTGCTCGAAGCACGACTGGGGCCGACGGGCGTCGTCCTCGGCAAGGTGCTGCTCAGCGCCATGATGGGGATGCTCGTGCACGGGGTGCTGGACCCCGATGGCGTGGACGTCGACGAACACTTCGACGTGCTCTTGGGGCTCCTCGCCAGCTTCGGCTGACGGTCAGTCCACCTCCGACAGCCCCCCGCCGTCGGTCATGGACAGCTCTCCGCCGGCCTCCACCACCACCGCGAGGCCGCCGATGGCCTGGGGGCCGAGCCGCACCTGAAGGCGGTCGATGGCGTCTTCGACCGCGCGCCGCGTGCGCCGGCTGGCCCCCTCGGCCTGCTCGCGGAGCAGGGGCACCGACGTGCGGTCGCCGACGTCCGCGAGCAGGTCGGCCACTTCCTGCAGCACTTCGGAGCGGTCGACGCCGACCAGGCGGTGCAGGCACCCCCGAGCGACGTCCGGCGCAACCCGGGGCAGGACCTGCAGCAGCTCGTCGGCGAGGGGGCGACCCTCCCGCTGGGCGCGCCGGGACAGGGCGTCGGCCAGCGCGTCGCCGTCGCCCCGGCCCATCCGCACGAGCGCGGCCTGGACCACGGGGCCGGCGGCGGTCGCGAGCTGCCCGGGCAGCTCCGCGTCCAGCAGCGCGTTGGCGGGGAGGCGTTCGACGACCACCGCCGCGGCCGCCAGCCCCAGAGGTCCGCGGCGGCCCTCGCCCCCGGCGCTGTCCACCGCCGCCCGCGCGAGCAAGCCGTTGCGCCTCGCCGAGGGGCGGCCCAGGGCGAGGAACGCGACCCGACCGGCCAGCGTCCGATGCAGCGAGCCGAGGTCTGCCAGCAAGGCGACGAGCACCGGCTCCCGCTCCTTCGCGCCGAGCCCCGACAGCAATCCGTCCAGCAGGGCCCGCGACTCGTTCTTGCGGGCCCCCCGCACCGCGCCGGGCAACGCCTCGAGGGCCTCCGCGCGGGGCCACAGGTCCGGGCGCCGCAGCACCCCGGCGATCAGCTCCAGCCGGTCCCGTCCCAGGTCCCGGTCCATGGCGTGACGAATGCGCTCCCGCGCCGCGTCGTTCGGCGGCAACTCCAACAGCACCAACTCACAGGTCCGGCGGCGTTCACCCAGCGCCTGCATGGAGTCCAGCTCCGCCAGCAGCTCATCGCGCCACCGGGGCGGGTCGAAGGACGCGCCCAGCACGACCAGCTCGCGGTCGTCGGATTCGATCAGCAGCCGAGCGATGGCGTCGGCCGCGTCCCCGCGCGGCTTCAGCTCGGCCAGCGCCGCGGCCACGAGCTTCCTCAGGGGGGACGGAACGGAGCTGAAGCCCGCGATCAGCTCCGCCGCGGGGTCGTCGCTGGGCGCCAGGGCATCGGCCAGCGCCAACCAGGCGCCCACCCGATCCCGGAGCAGGGCCCGTGCGTCGTGAGGGCCCCCGTGGGCCGCCGGCCAGAAGTCCAAGGCGAAGGCCGCCGTCGTGGCGCCGAGGCGGTCCTGGGCGCTGTGCAGGGCCCCGCGCAGTTCCCGATCGGCGCCCCGAGCGGCGACCAGCGCCAGCCCGGCAAGCGTCCCGGAGACCTTGATCACCCGATCCCGCTCGACGATCTTCCACTCCGTGGCGCGGTCGGTGGGCGTCATGTCCGGGCCCCCGCGCCCCGCCGGGCGCCGGCCCCGGTCGACCCGGGCGAGGACGCAGGGAGCGTCCGTGAGGGTCAGCCGCAGGAGCCAGGGCCAGGGCCCCACCACCTCGGCGATCGCGACGCCCCGGCCGGCCGGAGACCGGAGCATCCGGTGCTCGCGCGACGCCCAGGGCAGGTTCGCCGAGTTCAGGCGGAGGTCGACCACGGGTTCCCGCGGCTCCTGCCGCTGGGCGAACAGTTCGGCGAAGGCCGCCCAGAGCCGGGCGATGGGGTTGGCGGTGCTCACGGATCCTCCGGCCCCGATCCTGCCGGACCGGCCCCGCCGCGTCGCCCGGCCCGATACCCTGGGGCCCTCTGGAGGATCCATGGCTCGCCTGCTCGCCCTGTTGCTCCTGCTGCCCGCGTGGGCCGCCGCCGAGGAGCCGCCCGACGAGGCCCCGGCGCGCCTGAACTTGCGGCTGCCAGAGAACCGCGTCGCTTGCCCCAGCCTCAAGGCCTGCTGCGTCCCCGGCGTGCAGCCCTGCTACCACCCCGGCCTCGCACGCGGCCTCCTCGCGGGCGGCTCGGTCGCCGTAGCCGGCACCGCCTTTGTCGCCTTTCAGAGCTTCGGCGACAGCCTCGGCTTCGGCGACCCCTACACCAGCTTCGGCGGCGCCAGCGCCATCGGCCTGCTGGGGGCCGGCGTGGGCGCGCTCGTCGGCCTCATGGCGCCCCGGGGCGAAGGCTTCGTCGTCGACCGGCCCGGACGCCCGACCCTGCGGCTCCGCCTCAACCCCCGGGGCACCAGCACCCAGGACGAGAAGCGGCCGTACGGCCTCACCCTGTCAGCGGACCCCTCCATCGAGCTCGGCGAGTTCCTGCAACTGCAGCCCCACGTGGGCGTGAGCTTCCGCCTGGGCCGCGACGCCGACGTCGACCCCCGCCCTCAGGTCGTGCAGGCCGAGCCCGAAGGCGACGCCGCCTTCCCCCTCGCCATGCGCAGCGACCGCCAGAAGGTCACCGCCGGCGCGGAGCTGTCGATCAAGCTCCCCTACCCCACGGCGAAGATCGGCAAGGCGCGGTGGACCGGCCCCCTGGAGATTCGCTACCGCCCCATGGTGGAAGTCCGAGTCCGCACCCTGCGCGCGGGCGCCGACGACGAGCAGCGCGTCGCCCACACCGCCCTGTACCCGGCGACCTTCGGCTTCCGCTGGCACGTCTCGCCGCGGCAACGGTTCACGGCCTACGTCGGGCCGCGCCTGGACTGGATCGGCTACACCGACCCCGGCGACTCCACGCTGAAGACCTCCCCGCGCCCGGAGCTGGGCAGCTTCTACGCCGAGGCCTGGTACCAGATCGACATCCCGTTCACGCCGCTGGACGGCACGAAGCACAGCGTCAGCGGCCGCTTCAACCTGGGCTACGTGCACAGCAACCTGGACGGCTCGGGCATCAACGTGTCCGCGGCCATCGGGTTCTTCGGGCCCATCACGGCTTCGTTCGACCTCCGGATCCGCAAGCGGGACATGCCCGTCGCCGTGCAACTGACGGCGGGCATCGACCTGGGGGCCAGCGGAGGCCCCTTCCTGGAGATCGGCTTCGTGGCGCCGTCGATCAAGGCCCCGACGAAGGAGGACTCGTGATGCGCGGCCTGCTGGTGTTCCTCATCGCCCTGCCTGCGCTCCTCGCAGCGTGCGCCGCCCCCGAGTGCGCCTTTGGCGACTACGGCCGCGCCGAGTGCCGGGTCGCGGCCGAGAACCACTACGCCCGGATGATCACGGGCGCCGGCGTGGAGTTCCGATTCCAGGCGCCCGACGCGGTCTCCCCGGACTCCTGGGAGGCGCTGGGCCTGGTCGAGCAGCTGCCCGACGGCGCCGTCCGCCTTCGCCCCGCCACGATCGGCGCCTGGGCCATCAGCATCGACCCCGGCACCCGCGGCGCCACGGAGGTCGAGGTCATCCTCGACAACGTGCCCGAGGACACCCTCGTCACCCTCGGCCCCACGGGCGCCGAGGAGGAGCTCCGGACCCTGGTGCAGCCCGGGATCGTCCGCACCCTGCGCATCGAACTGGGCCCCGACACCCTGTGGCTGCGCGGCACCCGGGCCTGCCCCGACCGCTACCGCATCGCGGCCGCCGGTGACATTCAGACCAACCCGCTGCAGTTCGAGCGCATCGTCGAAGACCTGCTGCTGGAGGTGGAGCGAGGCGAAGCCGCGGGCGAGCCGCTGCTGGGCTTCCTGCTCCTCGGCGACCTCGCCGAAGAGCCCGCCGACCCCGAGTTCGACGCCATCAGCGCGATCCTCGCCCGCTCCCCGGTGCCCGTGTCCACCGTGCCCGGCAACCACGACATCGCCGGCGACGTGTTCGGCGCCTACAACCGCGCGTTCGGCCCCGGCAACTACGCTTACAACGTCTGCCGCACCCGCGTGGCGCTGGTCGACAGCGCGGGCGGAGACATGGCCCTGTCCGTCGAAGCCCGGCTCCCCCAACTGCTGGACCCCGACGAGATGGACTACCTCGTCGCCGGCACCCACTACCCCGCCTACGCCGAGCGCACCGCGGCGGGTTGGGGCGACGAAGACCAGGCCTGGTACCTGTTGTCGGAGCTCGCCCGCAACGAGGCCGACGTCCTGCTGGCCGGCCACGTCCACTACTGGGTCGACCTGCCCGGCATCGCGGTGGGCGACGGCACGGTCGACGAGATCATCACGGGCACCGCCGGCGGCTCCCAGGGCAGCGGGCTGCCGCACTTCGGCTACACGCGGCTGACGTTCGGGGACGACGCGATGACCACGTGCTTCCACGAAGTCCCGGAGCTCGGCCGGAGCCCCGGCGACCGGGGCGCCTCGGTGCGCACGATCCGCTACTGCGAAGACTGACGCCTCAGGCGGCGTCGCCGGGCTTGGGCAGCAGGCCGCGGTCGATGCGGCGCTGGCGGTCGGACTCGCCCAGCTTCCGCAGGATCCCCATGACCTCCTCGGCCAGGTCCATGGCCGTGCGCTCCTCGCGGTCCGTGAAGTCGCCGACGGTCAGGGGCTTGCCGTAGGTGATCCGGATCTCGACTTCGGGGCCCGGCGGGCTGACCGACCAGGCCAGCTCCTTCAGAAAGTCCTGGCCCATCCCGAGGATCCAGAACGGCACGATGAGGGTGTCGGGGTGGGCGGCCTTGATGAGGCGACCGATGCCTGGCCGCGTCGCCAGCATCTCGTACGGGTCCGGGCCCTTGTTCCGCGTTCCCTCGGGGTGGTAGCCGAGCACGCAGCCCGACTCCTGCAGCGCGTAGTGGACCTGCGTCGTGCCGATGGGGTTCAGCGCCGTCTTGCGGTCGTCCCGGAACACCGGCGGCCACATGGCCCCGCCGCTGATCGACAGGTTCACCAGCAGCCCCAAGGGGTTGTCGTAGAAGAACCGGCTGCGCACCGGGAACATGAGCCGGTCGAGCAGATCGGTGTTCTTGTAGAGCACCGCGCAGCACAGATACATGTCGAAGAAGCTGCGGTGGTTGCTGACCAGGATCACGCCCCGGGGGGGCCGGAAGCCCTTGAGCTGGTCCAGGCCCTGGAGGTCCCAGCGGCGGCTGCCGAACGCCGCGATCCAGGTCGCGCCCCAGTGCCGAACGAACAGCTGCGCCAGGTTCTTGGCGGTGCGGTTGCTGTTGAGCCAGTCCAGCAACGGCACGGACAGCCGCTCGAAGCCGCGCAGCAGCTCGCGCGGCATGCGAGGCATGCGCTCGGACAGCACGGGCACCTGGGGTTCGTCGCTCACCCGGTGGGTGTACCGGAGCGCGGCGGGGCGTGTCGAGCCGTCAACGACCGAGCAAGGTCCGCAGCTTCCGCACTGCGCGCGCCACCGAATCGTCGGTGCCAGCGTCCTCGACCTCGGCCAAGGGCACCCAGCGGGCGGCCAGGGCATCGCTCCCCGCCTCGAACGCGCACGAGCGGGCCCGGAACAGGAACCGCACGTCGAAGTGTTCGTGGGCGGGCTCGCCCTTGCGGGGGTTCGCGGGGATCGGATGCACGTCCAGGTCGAGGATCGGGCCGATGCCCCCGACGGGGTCCAGCGCCGTGATGCCGGTCTCCTCGGCCGCTTCCCGGCGCGCGCCGCTGAGCAGGTCGGGGTCCGTGGGGTCGACGTGGCCGCCGGGCTGCAGCCAGAGGTTCAGCTTGCTGTGCAGGATGAGCAGGAGCTGCTCGCCCGCGGGATCCAGCACGAAGGCCGACGCCGTGAAGTGACCGGGGACGAAGTGGTCGCGCGCGAAGGGGTCGTTGGGCCCCGCCAGCAGCTCGAGCATGCGCTCGCGGTGGTCTTCCTCGAGCGGGTCGGCGGCCTCGTGTTCCAGGAGCAGGTGCAGCAGCGCTTCGGTGTCTTGCATGGGGCGACTCGGTGCGGACGACGGTGGGGGCACCGGCGTTGGGCGGCGGAGGGTAGCGCGGTGCCGTCGAGGTGGCGCCCCCGCCGCGGACCCGTCAGCCTTGGGTCGATGCCCTCGTTCCAGACTCCCTGGTGGCTGCCCGGCGCGCACCTGCAGACCATCGTCGGGCACGTGCTCAAGGGCGGCTCGGTGCCCAGCCGGCGGGAGCGGTGGGACACGCCCGATGGCGACTTCCTGGACATCGACTTCCTCGACGAGGGGATCGACGACCGCGCCCCGACCGTGCTGCTGATCCACGGCCTGGGCGGGAACTCGGACAGCCGCTACATCCGCCAGGCCGCCGTCGAACTGCGCGTCCGGGGGCTTGCACCGGTGGCCATGAACTGCCGGGGCGCGCTGGGGCCCAACCAGACGGCGCGCCTGCACCACGCCGGCGAGTGGGAGGACCCGGCGTTCGTCTGCCGGCGCCTGCGGGAGCGAGGCCCCCTGGGGGTGATCGGGTTCTCCTTGGGCGCGTCCATGACCTTGAACCTGCTGGCCCGCGAGCCGGCCGCCGAGGCCGCCGCGGTGGTGTCGGCGCCCCTGGACCTGGCCGCCGGGTGCACCGTGCTGGAACAGGGGTTCAGCCGCGTCTACACCGGCTACTTGCTGAACAAGCTGACGGCGCTGGTCGCCGAACGAGACGATCTCGCCGCCGCGGGGTTCGACGTCGCGGGCGCTCGGGCGGCCCGGACCATCCGGCAGTTCGATGAGGCACTGGTCGCGCCCCTGCACGGGTTCGCCGACGCCGCCGACTACTACGCCCGCAGCAGCGCCGGCCCCCAGCTGGCGTCCATCCGCACGCCGACGCTCGTCCTGCGCGCGGTCGACGATCCGTTCCTGGCGCGCAGCGACCTCTCGTTCCTGCGTGACTCCCGCAACCCCTGCGTCGACGCGCGAATCGTGGAGGGCGGGGGCCACGTCGGGTTCGTCGACGGCTCCCTCTGGGCGCCGGGCAGTTGGGCCGAGCGGACCGCGGCGAGCTGGCTCCAGGAGCAGCTCGGGACGTAGGCGCGTCGACTCCCCGCGGGTTGCTCTACCCTCCCTGCGTGCACGGCGTCATCGAAGGTTTCTACGGGCCCCCCTGGTCGCACGCGGCCCGGCTCCGGCTGCTCGCGGGCCTGGGCCGACGGGGCCTCAGCCGGTACGTCTACGCGCCCAAGGGCGACCCCAAGCACCGCAGCCAGTGGGCAGAGCGGTACGACGACGCCGAGCAGGAGGCCTTCACCGAGCTCTTCGCCGCCGCCGACGACGCCGGGGTCCGCGCCACGTTCGGCCTTGCGCCCACCAAGCTGCTCGCTCGGGGCCCCAGCCCCGACCCCGCCGCCCGACAGGCCCTCGTCGCCAAGCTCCTGGACGCCCAGGCCGCCGGCGCCCGCTCCTTCATGCTGCTCTTCGACGACGTCCCCGCTACGTTCGCGACGGCCGCCGCCAGCTCCGCCCTGGGCCGCGCCCAAGGCGAGCTCGTCGCCACCCTGGCGGACGAGGTCCGGCAGCTCGACCCCGACGCCGAGGTCCTCGTCACCCCGTCCGTCTACTTCCGCACCTGGGACAAGCTCGGCCGTGGCCAGGCATACTGGCGGGGACTCGCCGCCACCGTGCCGCCGGGCACCGAAGTGGGCTGGACCGGCCCGTCGGTCTTCAGCCCCTGGATCGCGTCCGCCGACCTGCGCCGCATCGAGGACGAGACCGACCTGCGGCTGTTCGTGTGGAACAACGCCATCGCCAACGACTGGCTGCCCATGGCGTCGGGCAGCGGCGTGGGGCTCGCCGGCTACCGCAAGCTGAGCTTCGGCCCACCGACCAATGTGGACCCAGGCCTGCGCGAACGGACCGTGCTGCTCAACGGCGCACTGGAAGCCGAGCCCACTGCGCTGGCCGCCGCGGCCCTGGCCTCGTGGGCGGGGGGCGGCGAAGCCGCGGCGGGTTGGCTCGACGCCGCCGCCGAGCGGGTCGGCGACCACGCCCCGGCGCTGCTGCGCTTCCATGATCTGGTCGCCCGGAACCTGGCCCTGGACCGCACGGCCCCCGAGGCCCGGGTCCTGCGCGGAGCGCTCGCCGACCCGGGGGCCGTCGAGGAGGCCCTGGTCGCCATCCGCGACGACGCCGCCGCCCTGGCGGCGGTGGGCGATCCCCTGGTCAACGAGCTCGCGCCGTCGCTGCGCAAGGCCCGCCTCATGGCCGAAGCCGGCCTCGCCAGCCTGCGCCCCGACCCCGCCGCCCGCCGCCGCCGGGACCAGCTGCTGGCCGAAGCCCGAGGCATCCGCTGGCTCGTCGCCCGCGGGGCGTGGGACCCTTTGTTCTCTCGCGGAGGTCTTGGATGAGCGAGTCGACCAACCCCTTCCGTGATGGCCGCTTCCGCTTCCGCGTGGTCGGCGCCGGGCGCAGCCCCGTCAACGACCTCTACTCCCGGATGCTGCGCGCCTCGTGGGGCGGCCTCTTCGCCGTCGCCGCCGGCGGCTACGTGCTCAGCAACGCCGTGTTCGCGGTGCTCTACCTCCTGGGCGGCGACTGCATCACGGGCGCCCGGCCGGGGCACTTCGGCGACGCCTTCTACTTCTCCGTCCAGACCATGAGCACCATCGGGTACGGCGCGATGTCGCCGCTGACGCCCTTCGCCCACGTACTCGTCACCGTCGAGTCGTTCCTCGGCCTCATCGCGGTCGCCGTCGGCACGGGCCTCGTGTTCGCCAAGTTCAGCCGCCCCGAGGCCCGCGTCGCCTTCAGCAAGGTGGCCGTCGTGCGCCCCCGCAACGGGCAGCCGTGCCTGCTGTTCCGAGTGGCCAACGAGCGGCAGGGTCAGATCATCGCCGCCCGCATGCGCGCCGCCGTCATGGTCGACGAGCGCACCAGCGAAGGGCAGGTCATGCGCCGCATGGTCCCCCTGGAGTTGGAGCGGCCGGACCTGCCCCTGTTCAGCGTGGCCTGGACCGGAATCCACCGCCTGGACGAGTCGTCGCCGTTGCACGGCCTGACCGCAGCCAACGCCGCCGAGCGGGTGAGCTTCATCCTGCTGACGTTGTCGGGCACCGACGACACGTTCCTGGACGAAGTGCACGCCCTGCAGATGTACGAGGCCCCCAACCTCCGGTTCGGCCACGGCTTCGTGGACCTCATCAGCCGCGAGGACGACGGCACCATCGTGCTCGATCACTCGACGCTGCACGCGACGGAGCCGGCGCTGGACCCCGTCGACTAGTTCGTCGACGCGCGGTTGGCCATCAGCGCCAGCAGCCGCTGCAGCAGCACTTCGCCGTCGGGTCCGACCTGCGCTTCGTGGTGAAACGCCGTGAAGACGACCCGGCCGTCGCCGTCAGCCAGATGGAACGCCAGGGGCACGTCGGTCTGCCAGCGGGGAACCCCGGACACCGGGTCTTCGATCTGCACGTCGGCCGCCACGAGCACCTCGACGCCGTCGCCCACCGTCGCTGGCGTCGCCCACGACGACTGGGTCATGCGCAACTCGATTGCGTCGCCGGGCGATCGCCCCAGCGCCTCCGCCAGGGCCTCGTCGACGACGTACGCCTCGAGGCCGCCGGCCAGACCGACCTGCGCGTCGTCCAGCCCGCCGTCCCCCACCCAGGTCGCGGCTTCGGGCCAGACCACCTGAATCCACTCGTAGGACCAGTCCGAGACGTAGAGGTGCAGCCCGTCGCGGACGGCGTCGCGCAGCCGGCGCAGCGTGTCGACGTCGAGGATCAAGTGATCGTCGGGGCCCCCGTCGTCGTAGCGGTGCTCGCCCACCCCCCGCATGCCGCAGGGCAGGAACAGCGCGTGGTAGTCCGACAGGGTGCGCAGGCCTTCGTCGGCGAGGAGCGCCTCGACCGTCAGCTCCGGGGCGGCCACTGCCTGGTCCAGCGCCGGCCCCGCGATGTAGCCGTCGTAGGCGTGCAGCTCCACGACCTCGAGGATCTCGCCTTGCAGGTCGTCCACGAGCACGTCGACGTTGTCGAAGTCGCCGGTCACCAGCGCCGTTCGGTCGAACGTCAGCGCGCGCACCGAGGTCTCGGAGCAGGCAGACAGCAACAACAGGAGGGGAAGCCACCGCACGGCGGCGAACGATCGCACGCAAGAGCCCGGGCCGGAAGGGGGCCGAGCCAGTGGACTCAGGAGGCTTCGGCCTCTTCGAGGTGCTCGCGCAGTGCCCGCAAGAGCTTGCGCACAGCGCGCTTGCTCTGCCGGACGACGAGTTCCGACGGCACGGGCAGCGTCGGCTCGGTGCGCACCTGGTAGCGCAATTCCACGCCGTTGGCCGTCGCTTCGACGTTCCAGATGGCCTCGTAGGCCGCGAAGTCTTCGCTGGAGACCAGCCAGTCCTGGAAGCCGCCGTCGATGGGGCAGCGGCGCGACACGTAGCGCATGGCGCCGACGATGGTGGGGATCTCGGCCGAGATGTTGTCGCAGCCGGAGCTCGCCCGGACCTCGATCTTGGTGCCCCGACCTTCGACGCGCGAGATGTTGTGCGGGTCCCGGAGGAACTCCAGCACCCGGGCCTTGTCCGCCTCGATCTCGACGCTGCCGCGAACCCAGCCACCGGAATCGGAGACCTTGGGGCGCGCAAACGCGAGCGCCGGGAGCAGCAGAGTCAGACAGAGCACCAGGCGAGTCATCGTGACTCCCTCCAAGTCAGGCTTCGTGGGCCAGGCGGAGGCAGCACCCGGAGTCCGGGTGGCGCCACCAGTTAACAGGTTTAACCGATCGTCCCCCAACGGGGAAGACCGGGGATCTGCAATGCCCGGATCAGCCCGATCGGCGAATCAGCCCAGCGCGGCGAGGAGCCGCTCGGTGACCTCGTCGGGCGCGCCGACGCCGTCGACGCGACGCACGAGGCCCTTGCCCTCGTAGAAGGGAATGACCGGAGCCGTCTCGCCGTGGAACTTGGTCAGCCGGGAGATGCAGGCCTCCTCCGTGTCGTCGGCGCGGTGCACGAGGCGGTCCACGACGTCGGCCGGCGGGGGGTTGAAGGTCAGGTGGTAGATCTTGCCGGTGTCCGGGTCGCTGCGACGGCCCGTGATGCGCTCGACGATGAGCTCGTCGGGCACCTCGATGACGACGACGGCGTCCATGGCCTGGCCCGCGTCGGTCAGCGCCACGTCCAGGGCTTCGGCCTGGGCCAGCGTCCGGGGGAAGCCGTCGAGCATGAAGCCGGCGGTGCAGTCCTCCTGGGCGATCCGCTCCAGGACCATGCCGATCACGACCTCGTCGGGGACCAGATCGCCAGCCGCCATATAGCGACCCGCCTCCTTGCCCATGGCCGTGCCGGCCTTGAGCGCGGCGCGAAACATGTCGCCGGTGGAGATGTGAGTGATGGCCAGGTGCTGCACGAGCCGCTCGGCCTGCGTGCCCTTCCCTGCCCCGGGGGGGCCGACGAGAACCATGCGCATGGGAGTCTCCAGATGCTTGAGTGGGCCGCGAAGCCTAAAGGACCGCGCCCATGGATCAAGGGGCGGTCGCCCACTCAGCGCGACGGCTTGCGGGCCCGGACGGCGAGGCTGCCGATCGTGGTGCGGAACTCGGTGACTTCGGCCGCCTCGGCGGGCGCCAGCCCCGGGTCCACGGGCCGGGCGTCGAAGCAGCGGAACGAGGCCTCGACGTCCAGGCCGGCGTCCGTCAGCGCTTCGCCCCACTCCTCCTCGGACAGCAGCGTCATCGGCACGCCCATCATCGTCGGCCACCCGTGGGACTGGGGATTCTCCTCGTAGAAGTCCGTGCAGACGGTCAGGGCTCCGCCGGGCTTCAGCGCGCGCACCGCACGGTCCAGCGCGGCCTCCAGGTCGGGGGCGTAGTACAGGGCCTCCATGCTGAAGATGTGGTCGAAGTAGCCGGACCACGGCAGCCGCTCGAAGCTGACGGCGCGGAACTGAAGGCCGTAGTCCGGCGACATCGTGCGCGCACGCTCGACCATCTCGGGCGCGGCGTCCACACCGGCCGCGAACCCCTCCTTGCCGACCTTGCCCTTCATCCAGCGCGTCGCCCAGCCGTTGCCGCAGCCCAGGTCGAGGCAGCGTTGCCCGGGCTGGATGCCCATGGCCTCCAGGGCGTGGATGGCGCGAGCCGAGTGGCCCCGCTCCATGCGCTCGGCGTGCCCGTCCCGGGCCCAGTCGTCAAAGAGGTCGGAGGTCTGCTTGTGTGCCGTCATGGGGGGGTGGCTAGCCGCCGGTGCGGCGGAAGGCCAGCCGACGCGACGGAAGGCGCCGAGTCGACTGCGGGTTGGGGCGGCGATGCCGAGCCTGCTGCACCCCACCGCCGCGTTCCTGTCCCTGGCCATCGCAAGCTCCGCGGCCGGCGATTCGGCCGCGGTCGACCGGCTGCGGCGGCAGCCCATCGGGTCGGCGACGTTTGCCGAGGCGCTCGCGACGGCGCGGCCGGGCGACTGCCACCGCACCGACCGGGCCGACTGGATCGTGGCGCTCCGGGCGACTCGGCGGTGGTGGCTGGTCCGCCAGGAAGACGGCGGCGGGCGCCGGGAGTGGTCGCAGCTGCGGCGAGGCGCCTCGCAGCATGGGCAGCGCTTGCTCGACGGCTTCGCACACAGCGAGGAGCTGGCCCGACAGCAGCTGTTCTGCGAGGACGCCCTGCCGATCCCGCGGACCGGTCTGTCGCCGTCGCGGTTCGTCGACGCCGCGGTGCCGCTGCTTCGGGCCGTGGCTTCGCGGGACCGGCGACCGGCGGCGGTGCGGGCGGCCCTCGCCGATCTCGGCAGCCAGCTGTTGGCGCGGTACGACGCCATGTTCGGCGATGGAGACCCCGAGGCCCGGGGGGACCTCGTGCTGCTGTTGGCCCTGCTGAACGACGGCGATCTCGGGCGCGGCGCCGTCGCGGGCCAGGGTGACTTCGTGGCGGACCCCGGTCGCCTCGGCAGCCTGCCGCCCCCGACGATCCCGTTTGTGGAGGACCTGGAGGCCTGGGGGCTGCACTTCGTGCGGGTGATCCAGGGGCTGCCCTCGGACCCGGTCCCCGAAGGGCGGATCCCGCTGCCCCGGGAGCCGCGGTCCATGGTCGTGGACCGCCTGCGGGGGGACTACACGCTCGAGCCGGCGGTGGTGCCCCAGCTGGCCCAGGACGGGCTGAGCATGGGGCTGCTGGAAGCGGACATCCTCGATCCCAAGGACACCGTGGAGCTGCTGCGCACGCTGGATGGCTGGGCGCGGCAGGTGGCGGCGTTGAAGCGCGACGTGCGGGGCCAGCGTCGCCTGCTGCGGGAGTTGGAGGGGGCCCTGGCCCGGGGCGCCGACCCCGACGAGACGGCCGCCCGGGCCGAGCGGGCGCGGCGGGCGCTGCAGCGGGGCACCGCCGACGTGGCGCGGATGCAGCGGCGGATCCAGGCGTGGCGCACCACCCGCCCCTGGATCGACCGGTGGCTGGATCGGGGTCTGCGGCGGGCGCCGGTGCGGGATCTGGAGCGGCTTCGGGACTCAGCCGGGGAAGCCGAGCGGACGGCGCGGGCGGTGGTGGCCGCGGCGGTCCAGGAGGGCGCGAAGCCGCCGATCGACGCCGCCCCCGACGCCGACGGGCTGAGCCGGCGGTTGGCCGAAGCCCGGCGGGCCCGGGGAATCGTGGCTGGACCCGTCGGGGCTGCGAGCCGGCCCGTGCGCGAACGCCGCTGGACGGGGCGGCTCCCTCGACCCTCGGCCTGGGACGCGGCGCTGCTGCGGTGGATGACCCGCGTGCACCCGAGCCTGGACGAGCTGGACGCTGCGCTCCTGCTGGAGCTCGTGGCCCGGGCGGTGCCGGAGCTGGATCGGGGCGGGGTCGAGGCGCTGGTGCGGGAGACCCTGGATGCGTGGGGGACCTTGAAGCTGCGCGGAGGCGAGGGCCGCTTGTCGGACGTCTACGAGCCCGACGCGGCGGCCGATCAGCAGGCTGAGGTCGTCTTCGTGATCGGCCTGCCCGCGGGGGACGAGGGCGGTTGAGGCCGGTCCCTGGTGGGGGACCCGGGCGATCGCTGGAGAGCTGACCCGGCAAGACGACCGAGTACCGTGAGATTGGGGCCGTCGATGGCCAGGAGCGACGACGACGCGTGTCGAGACGCGCGAGGAGGAGCCCACGCAGCCAGCGGAGGTCCCGGTCCGCGGGACGACCGAGACGTAGCCGGGTCAGGCCTCTAGAGTCGGCCCCATGGTCAGCCGCCGCACGGTCTTGAAGTTCGGCCTCGGCGGCGCGGCGTTGTTCGCGGCCGGCGAGGTGGGGCTCGCGCTGCTGCCGACGAAGATCGTCGCCCCCGCCGAGCCCCTGCGAATCCTCACCGCCAAGCAGTTCTCGGTGCTCGCGTCGGTGGCCGAAGCCGTGGTTGGCGGCGGCGACCTGCCCACCGCGGCGGAGCTCCGGGTGGCCGAGAAGGTCGACCTGACGCTCTCGACGGTGGACGTGCGCGTGAGCGAAGAGCTCGCCCTGGGGCTGGGCCTGTTGGAGAGCGCCGCGGCCGGGTTGTTGCTCGACGGCCGGGTCCGACCGTTCTCGCAGCTGAGCCTGGAGCGGCGGCAAGCGTTGCTCGGCAGCTGGCGATCGGCGCGGTTGGCGCCCCTGCGCAGCGCGTTCAAGGCGGTCCACGGGTTCGTGTCGGCTGCCTACTGGACGAGCCCCGAGGTGTTCCCGGCCATGGGCTATCCGGGTCCCCAGCCGTGGTTGCTGGCGACGCGGACCGCGTTGCTGCGAGGAACGGTCGAGCCGACCGAGCCTGAGCCTGAGCCTGAAGGAACCCCCGAGTCCGCACCCGCGGCCGAGCCCCCGGAGGCCCCTTGACCGACGGCTTCATCCGCACCGGCGCCGAACTGGGCGCCGACGTCGACGAGTCCTGCGACGTCTGCATTGTCGGATCCGGAGCCGGCGGCGCCGTGCTCGCCGCTGAGTTGGCGGGGCGTGGGCTGTCGGTCGTCGTGCTCGAGGAGGGCGGCCACTTCACGAAGGCCGACTTCAACGGCGACGAGGCGACGCTGTACCCGAAGCTCTACATGGGCCGCGGGGCCTGGGCGACGAAGGACCTCGCCGTCTCGATCCTCCAGGGCCGGACCGTGGGCGGCAGCACGACGATCAACTGGACGACCAGCTACCGGACGCCGGACCGGATCCTCGAGCACTGGCAGCAGCACCACGGGATCGAGCTCGACACCGCCACGCTGACGCCCCACTGGGACGCGGTGGAGAAGCGCCTGAACATCATGGATTGGCCCAACGAGCTGGCCAACCGCAACAACCGAGTGATCCTCGACGGTTGCAACAAGCTCGGCTGGCAGGTCCACCACATCCGGCGCAACGTGAAGGGCTGCCTCAACTCCGGCTACTGCGGCGTCGGCTGCCCCGTGGACGCGAAGCAGGCCATGGGCATCACGTTCCTCGCCGACGCCGTGGCCGCCGGCGCGCGGGTCTACAGCAACGTGCGGGTCGAGCGGCTGCAGGAGGCCGGCGGCCGCGTCGTCTCGGTGCACGGGATCGTGCTGGACCAGGACAGCGACGCACCCCTTGGCCGCGCGGTGACGATCCGGCCGAAGATCGCCGTGTCGTCGGCGGGCGCGATCGGCGGCCCGGCCCTGCTGATGCGCAGCGGCCTGGACCGCAACGGCCGCACCGGCAAGCGAACGTTCATCCACCCCGTCATCGGGGTCGCTTCGCTGTTCGATGAGCCCGTCAACGGCTTCCACGGCGCCCCCCAGAGCATCGTCAGCCACCAGTTCATCGACCGCGGCCCCGACAAGATGGGCTTCTTCGTCGAGGCGCCGCCGGTGCAGCCGATGCTGGTGTCGACGGCCAACCTGGTCCTGGGCGAGCTGCAGCAGCAGATGCTCCGCAGCCTGCCGCACACGGCGCTGACGATCGCGCTGTCCGTGGACGGGGTGGTGGACGGCGACGAAGGCGGCACGGTGGAGTTCAAGCCCAACGGGCTGACGACGCTGGACTACCCCATCACCCCGGTGCTGGAGGAGTCCTTGCGCGCATCGACCAAGGCCATGACCGAGTTGGCGTTGGCGGCGGGGGCGAGCGTCGCGACGGTGCAACACGCCCAGGGCACGGTCGAGGTGCGGCCCGGCGGCGATCTGGGCGTGCTCGATCGGCTGCCCTTCGGCGCGCTGGATGTGCCGCTGTTCACGGCTCACGTCATGGGCGGCTGCGCGATGGGGCCCGACCCCGAGCGCGCCGTGGTGCGCAACGACCTGCGCCATCACCACATCGAGAACCTGTTCGTAGTCGATGGGTCCGTGTTCCCGACCTCGCTGGGGGTGAACCCCTCGGAGTCGATCTACGGGCTGGCGCGGTGGGCTGCGGCCGCCGTGGCCGAGGCGGTCTGATGAGGCTGGTGCTCGCTGTGTTGCTCCTCGCCTCGCCGGCGGCCGCCGCGGACCTGGACCTCACGTGGCGGCCAATCGCTCTGCAGGGGCCCCTGCCCGGCGATCTGGAGGCCTGCACCGCCGCCCACAGCAAGCGGGGCGGCGGCATCGGCCTGGTGGTCGCCGGGGGGCTGCTCACCGGAGGCGGCGCGGCCGCGCTGGCGTCGGCGCTGGCGGCTCACGCCGAGGGCGACGAAGCCCGGGGCCACAGCCTGGGCGGGCTGTCCGCGGGGTTGCTGACGCTCGGCATCGCCGCGGTGATCGGGGGCCCGGCGACGATCGCCGCGGCCAACAAGAAGTTCGTTCTGCACGACTGCGCGAACCTCCAGTACCCCAAGACCGCCCCCAACTGAGCGGGAGCGCGCGGCCCTCAGTCGCCGTACGGGCTGGTGAGAATCAAGACGCGACCGGTGCCCGGGGCGGTCAGCACCAGGTCTTCCCGGTCGTCGCCGTTGGGGTCGCCGATGCTGGCGACGAAGAGGCCCAGTTCCTCGCCGGACGCGCCCTCGAACGAGGCCGTGATGTCTTCGGTCGACAGGCTCGGGCCCGGAGCGCCGAAGGTGCCGCCGATGAACAGCCAGACGACGCCCCCCTCGTGCCCCGGGAACGCCACGATCGGGTCCGGGACGCCGTCGCCTTCGACGTCGGGGGCGACGCCCACGGTCATCGACGGCCCCCAGCCTTCCTCGCCCGACAGGACGTGAACCTGGGCCGCGAGGTCGAGGACGCCCGGCGCGGCGAAGACGGATGAGGGGACGAGGTAGGCGGCGCCGGCGTTGTCGAGGTGCCGGTCGGCGCGGGGGGCAACGAGCGCGAGGTCGTCGCGGCCGTCTCCGTCGCGGTCCCCAAACACGAGGATCTGGCTGCCGAGCTGGTCGTCGGCGGCCTCGCCGCGCAGCGTCCAGGTCGCCGACGACAGGGCGACTTCGCCGCCTCCCGCGTCCCGCAGGGCGGTGCCCGAGAAGACGTAGACCTTGCCCGCGTTGGCGCCGGCGTCGCCGTTGGCGGGGGCGCTGAGGACGACGTCGGCGGCGCCATCGCCATCGAGGTCGGAGCCGCCCACGGCGGCGCCGCTGTTCTGGTTGGCGCCTTCGCCCAGGAAGGAGGCCCACGCCGAGCCCGCCGCGGCGGCGCCGTCGGCGAGATCGGTGCTGGAGATGAGGACGGTCTTGCCCGCGAGGTTGCCCGCCTGGCTGTTGAGGGGGCTGCCGATGAGGACGTCGCCCAGGCCGTCGCCGTCGACGTCGCCGGGCCCCGCGAGGGACACCGGCGCGAGGCCCGTGATGATCGCGTCGGGGTTGTCGGCGGTGACCTCCCCGCCCGCGGCGATCGACGCGCCGGACAGGACGAAGGTGGAGGCGAGGAACGGCGAACCCGCGACGAGCAGGTCGGGGAGGGCGTCGCCGTCGAGGTCCGCGGCGGCGACGATGAGGCTGCCCAGGGCGGTATCGGGGATGCCGCGGAAGGTGAACGCTGCGTCGTCGGGGACCAGCGGCGTGCCGTCGAACTGGTTGGAGAAGAAGACGTAGACGGCGCCGTCGCCCGCCGTGTCCAGGACGGCCAGCTCCGGGCCGCCGTCGGCGTCGAGGTCGCCGAGGACGGCGGCCGCCGCCCCGAACGTGCCCGCCGCCCCGTCGATGGCGACCCAGGGGTCGGCCGCCGAGGACCAGCCCGGCGGGGTGCCGTCGTCGTCGTCGCCGGAGGAGTCGTCGTCGTCGTCGCCCGAGGAGTCGTCGTCGTCGCCCGCGTCGTCGTCGTCGACTGCGTCGTCGTCGTCGATGGGGGGTTCGGTGTCGTCGTCGTCGGCGGTGCAGGCGGCGAGCCAGACCGTGGACGGCAGGGCGAGGAGGAGCAGCAGCAGGCGAATGTTCATCGACGGGTCTCCGACCGAGATTCTGGCACGACGGGAGCCGGTGGTTGGCGGGCCGGCGCCGGTCCGTCCACAATCTCGCCCATGCCCAGCTACAAGGCCTACAAGCTCCTCCACCTCCTCTCCATCGCGACGGTGCTGCTGTCGATCGGTGGGCTCACCTTCCACGCGTGGCTTGGAGGAACAAAGGAGCAGGCCGGGGCGCTGCGCAAGAAGCTGCTCGGCTTCCACGGCATGGGGATGTTCGGGGTCCTGCTCGGGGGAATGGGCACGGCGGCGACGTCGGGGGCCATCAGCTCCGCCAACGGCTGGGCGTGGTGGATCTTCCCGAAGCTCGCGATCTGGCTGGCGTTCGGCGCGCTGCCGGCACTGGCGTACCGGATGCCCAGGCGCAGCGGTCAGATCTGGGCGCTGACGCTGGCCTTGTTCTTCGCGGCCGCCTGGTTGGCCGGCGGACTCGTCTCGCTGACGCGCTAGCGCGGCGGCCGCCGCGCCGGGGGAAGACGAGGCCGCTGCTCGCCGCCTCCCCCGGAGCCGAACCGGGCCGGTGCGCTCAGCTCCGGCGGCGGCGCACCAGGCCGAGGAACGCCAAGGCCAGCCAGCCGCTGCCGGCACCACCCACGCTGCTCTTGCAGTCGTGGCAGCCGTCGTCTTCCTCGCCGTCGTCGTCGTCGTCGTCGTCGTCCCCGATGGTGGCGTCGTCGTCGTCGTCGTCGTCTGAGGGCGTCGCGTCGTCGTCGTCGTCGGACGGCGTCGCGTCGTCGTCGTCGTCGTCGTCGGACGGCGTCGCGTCGTCGTCGTCGTCGTCGGCAGCGTCGTCGTCGTCCGCGGCGGAGTCGTCGTCGTCCGCGCCGGAATCGTCGTCGTCACCCGAATCGTCGTCGTCGTCGTCGTCGTCACCCG
>Ga0055584_100000940_pt1 | contig 28162 bp, 13 predicted proteins | sample OSDHelmetaG_FD_58716 | JGI IMG/M metagenome (GOLD analysis project Ga0055584, IMG submission 58716) | Pelagic marine sediment microbial communities from the LTER site Helgoland, North Sea, for post-phytoplankton bloom and carbon turnover... | ecosystem: Environmental > Aquatic > Marine >... | reverse complement strand
GTGAGTGCCCCCGGTTTCTACTCCGAGGTCATCCCGGTGCAGCTGGCTGTTGCCCAAGACCAAGGCAACGTGGCCCTGAAGCCCATATTGCTGGAGCCGGAGCGCATCGGCTACGGGCGCCTGTTCTTTGCCGGGGACGTGAGCTTCGGCCGGCGCTTCGTAGACACAATGGAGCTCACCCCGCTGACCGAGGTGCCCGAAGACGACCCCGATGCCCTGATTCAGGCCAGCGATCCAGGGCCGGACACCCAAGGCACTTTTGACTGGATTGAGCCACTGTATCGCTACGCCGACTACCGGTCCTTGAACCTGGAGACCCCGGTCACCCTGACCCCAGACACCCCGCATCCCACCAAGGACTACGTCTTCTTTACGCTGCCTGGCTCGGCGGACGCGGTGGATGCGGTGGGCTTTGACTACGTCTCCCTGGGGAACAACCACCTCTACGACTACATGGAACAAGGCGTCTCAGACACCTTGGATTGGGTGAATCAGTCCGGCCTAGCACACAGCGGCGCAGGCATGACCCAGGCCGAGGCCTTCGCGCCCCACAACTTCTCCCTGGCGGGCCAGCCCTACAGCATGCTGGCCATGACCAGCGTGGACGGGTTCCAGCATGACATAGGCTACGTTGCGACCCCCACTCAAGCGGGGGCTGCCGACCTGACCGACACGGAGGCTGTGCGCGAAGCCCTGCGCTCAGCGACCGCTTCCGGCCGCAGCCCCATCCTGCAGCTGCACACCGGGAAGGAGTACACCGAGCGCCCCAACGAGTACGCACAGACCCGCTTTGATCTGGGGGTGGAAGAGGGAGCAGCCCTGATCATCGGCCATCACCCCCACTTCGTACAGGGCTTCGATGTAGACAGCGGCGTACTCGTGGCCCACAGTCTGGGCAACTTCATCTTTGACCAAGACCGTATGGAGACCATGCTGGGTTTGGTCCTGCAGCTCGATCTGTCCGGCCCCCTCTGGCGACCCGCGACGGGCACACCGATCTACCTGGAGGACTACCGACCCCGCCCTCTGGTCGGTGACCTTGCCGAGTGGATTCTGCGCCGAGTGGCATGGAGTAGTGCGAACTACGGCGCCCAGGTTGTGCCCCACAATGGGCGTGTCAAGGTCAGCGAACAGGCATCAGACTGGCGGCCGGAGGAGCGCATCATTGAGCTGGGCGTGGAGATCTCCGAGTCTGGTGTGGCACTGGTGGATCTGCGACAGGTGCTCGAATCCACCGAGTCTCTGGCCTTTGCACAGGCGCAAGGCTCCGAACTGAGTGCCAAGCCAGGCCGCGATTTGCTGCTTTTCGGCGACTTTGAAGACGTGGACGTGGACCAGGACGACTTCGAGGTCTCCCGTTGGCTGACGGGAAGTGATGCCCGCTTTGCCTGCGTGAGCGGCGCATACCGAGGCGCAGCCGGACTGTGCATGACCCGAGATGGCTACAACAGCCAGGACGTGGTGGTCACCTTCCGCAACCGTATTCGAGTGGAGGGGGACTCCATCGCCCAGCCTCAGAAGGACCTAACGGTGCTCGCTTATGCTCAGGGCGAGGGCGGCTCACGCCTTGACGTAGAGGTCGAGTATCGGGCCAGCGAGGGTGAACTGTCCTTTGGGGAGGTACGAGCGATATCGACTGTGCCTGGGGAATCGTGGGCCCGATACTGGGCCGATCTGGACATGCCCGATGACACCGATGACCCCCTCGACCGCGAGTCAAACCCCAGGGCGGTGAAAGTGCAGCTGCGCACCCTGCCGCCGAACCGCGGGCAGGGCTGGGTCGCGGTGGACGACGTGGCCCTGATCAGCTGGCAGGACGCACAGGATCTAAGCACCGGCTTTGCCATAGAGACCCCCCACCCCTACGACTACCTGCGTATCCAGGGCACACCAGGCACCTACGCCCTGACCTTGAGCGCGGAGCGTCGCGTTTGGACCGGTGGCGTCACACCCTAGCCCATCAGGAGAGCAAACCCGGGCCTGCTGCCCCCGCTTCCTCGATCTGTTCTCCACGCTGCTCGTAGGTCAGGTGCCGAAGATTGTGCTCGGCCCGAACCACACTGATTCGGCCGCAGGCCAGGTCATCCATCAGACGATCGGCCTCCCATCGACGCGCGATGGACAACAGGGGATCGATCAAGCTGGCCAACGGACCTCGCTCACTGGGGCGGGTCTCTGTGTTCTCCAGCAGCCGACGCCTGTGGTCAAGCTCGGCACCCAAGATCCTCCGCAGATCCGTGACCCCTCCCCCCTGCTGCATCGAAGACAAAATACGCAGCAGCTCGTGCACCAAAGGGAGCGACCACTGGTGCCAGCCGCGAAGCTGCTCTAACGCCTTGGAGCGGAGAGCCGCATCTTCGCTACGCAGCTCCAGCGCCCACTCCATTGGCCGGCGCGAGTGGAAGAAGCGGTAGACCAAATCCAAGCCGGTGCCCTTGATGTTCTGGGCTGAGAGCACCCGCGCCCGGCTGCCCAGAGGTGTGCTCTTGGCGATGGTCTCGATGATCTGGTCTCCGCTGGCTCCGCTGTCCTGAACAACCACCAGCCTACCCAAAAAGATTTCCTGAAACAGGCTGCCTGTGGCCTCTTCCATCTGCAGGATCTCAGTCGCGCTGGAGCGCTCCGGCAAAGCCTCCCAAGACCGGACCAGCGCCGTAAAGCGAAGCTGCTCACTGGCAAATGCGATCCATGGTTGCAGAGATCCAGCCAGACCTCGCTCACGGTCCATGGCGTCGTGAAATGCCGCAGCGTCAAACCCGCTCTCCTCAAAAGCAGGAGCCAACTCGGCCAAGCTCTGCGCCAAGTCCTTCACCCAGTCTTCGAGCCAGGCCTGAGCCGTCTCCTGGGAAAGCAACCCAGCCGGAAGCCGATCCAACAGCGCCTCGAAGTGTTTGGCGCTGGGCTCCAGGTCTATCCCCAGCTGGGACTGTGTGGCCCTGAGCAGGGCGGGCACATCCAAGATGCGCAGCCGACGCCGAAGGGCTGCGAGACGGGCGATGATCGAGTCCTGGCCGCCGCCATAGACCTGGATGCTGGGGATGGCGAATTCCAGGGCCTGCTCGATGTAGGCCTGCAATCCCTCCAGGTTGGTGCCGATGAGCACCATGCGGTGGGCGGTGGCATCCTGGACCAGGATATCGGCAAAAACTTGAGAACGCGCGACCCGGTCGTAGCGGTTGTTAAGCACGAGCACGAGCACGTCTTGGGCATCTCGCTTCGGGTCATGCCCCTCAAAACCGCTGCGGCGCCAGTTGTTCAAAAAACCAGCCCGCTCATTGGCGCTGGACCCATTGGTGAACTCCACCCGACGTCCGCGGAGGCGCAACTCAGGGAAGGTGGCCAGGGAACCCAGGTCTGGCACCACATGGGATGCCATCAGCACCACAGCCTCCTCCGGGTCCACACCGAGTTCCTGGGCGAGCTGCCGGACCAGCGTCACGTTGGCGGGATGCTCCTGGTAGGGCAGCCGGGCCAAGAGATCCGCTGGCAACATGTCGATCTCGGAGGCGGAGACTTCCCGAAGCTGACTGCCACGCTCAGCCGCCCGGTCCCGAAGAATGGGGGTCATCTGCTGCTCGGTGGTCAGGACCAGCGCGCTGTCCGGAACAAAGGAAGAGATCACCTCGGCCACGTCCTGCCCAGTAGGGCCCTGGATGTCCTCGTGGTCCGGGTAGGTGTTGGTGATGGTGGAGACGTCATCCCGGGTCCAGTGCCGCTGGAGCTGCTCGACATAGGAGGGGCGCAGGGCCATGCACTCCCAAACAAAGACCTCGGTTTTCATGGCGGCAGCGAGCTGGAGTAGCTCGGCATGCTCCCAAATGGTGGCCCTATCGTAGGGCCGAAACAGGAAGAACTCGGTGGCCGCACGCCCCGCAAATGAGCTCAGCACCATGGCCTCGCAGCCGGTGGTTTTACAGACCGTGTCGTAGCCCAGACCTTCGAATAGCGCGGCCTTGAGGCGGGCCACACCAGACTTTCCTCGGGTCCCCCAGCCGCCGACCACCAATGGAATCGCAGACCGAGCGCGGCGCGTGCGTTGGTGATTGAGCAGGAGGCGACCAAAGAACACCCCGCCAATACCCGCCGAGAGCAGCGCCAGGTCCACAGGCTGAAGACTGCGCTGAGAGACCAGGTCAAGCGCCCCATCCAGCATGGCTCCGGCGGCCAGCGGCGCTCCCAAGAGCAGCTCACGCCGGGGAGGCGGGAACATCTCAGACAGCCGGGCATCCACGGTGGGATTGGGCACAAAATTCAGCTTAAAGCCTATTTCTTCCAACGACTCGGTGTATGCACGCCTAGCCGAGAGGTCCTGGCCCGCCAGCGCCTGTTCCCGCAGTCCAGCAAAACGCCGGAAATCCCAAGCCAAGGACCACCCCGCCCGCATGCGAGGCCAGAGTCCAGTCGGAGACTGCAGGTGGGTCCTACCCTGACGCGTCAGCAGGGTCTTGTCGCCATCCCAGAGAGCATCCACGCAAAGGTCCGGCAAGGGCAGCCACGGCCCCCAGGAGCGCCACTGGGTACTGAGTACCGGACGTCCAGGAACCTCGGTGGGAGAGACATCGGCCATGGCCGCTGGAGGAACCACAATGGCACCGGGGTAGGACCCGCCAGAGATATGATCCCCGAACTGCCGCTTTCCGGGGTCGCCGCGGCGAAGCTCCAGCAGCACACGCCAGCCCCTGATTACCCTGGATTGGCCCCGGTGAACCCGCACCCGGTGCGCGTCCAGAGTCTCGATGCCAAAACCGTGACCCGCCTCAACAAAGGGCAGCAGTTCCTCTCCCAGCTTTAGGGGACTGAGCCCAGCTGGCAAGGTCGACGTCTCCTGCTCGCCATGGCGCAACCGGCCCGCACGCTCGACCACATCGGGCACGGTCGAAGGCGGTGCGTGGATGCGCAGCGCCATAGACGCCCGGGTGCGCACCGAAAGGGCGGGATCATCCATCCGCAGGCGCTGGATCAGAGGACGCGAACCTGGAGTACCCGTCTCTGCCAGCGCGTCTACCAGAGCGCAGCGCACCGTCTCGCTGGGATCGACACGGGCCATCATGTATGCATCGCGGGCAGCCTCTGGGGATACCTCCACCATCAGGCGAGCAGCGGTGGCCCTGAGCAAGAAATCCACCGGCCGCTCAGCCTTTCGGTCCATCAGCGCGCGCAGTTCGAAGATAGCCCTTGGCGCAGGTAGCCCAGACAGAATCACGAGCGTTCGGCGGCCCGTAAGGGGGTCGGGGTGGTGCACCAAGTCCAAGACCCGCTGCACCAAAGCCGGCTCAACCTCGACGATGGCGCCATCCAAATCACTTCTCAGTGCAAGCACCCGCGAGATCCAGTTGGACAGCGTGCCCACAGCAGCCCGCCGCACCTGGGCCCGGCTGTCCAGAATCAGGCCATCCAAAAAACTACAGGCCGGCCCACGCAGTGGATGATGCGCCAGGATCAAGCAGAGCATTTCCAGCTTAATACCCGCAGCATTGATCCGGACATCCAGGCGCTCCTGCAGCGCAGTGACGTCCAGGTTGCGGTCCAATGCGCGCAGGTCCTTGGCCAGCTCTCGCTTGTTGTGAACCGTGGTGCGCAGGTAGTGCTGCAGCACCGATCGCAACTCTCCGCTGCCTTCGGCGCGCTTGGCCGCAAGGGTGAGCTCAGAGCGGGACTTGAGCAAGGCCCGACGGGTATCCATCAGTTCCTCACCAGCCACCGACAGCGCCCGGGAGAACCCCACGTCTGGGCCCACGGGCAGGTTGGCGCCCATGTCAACTTCCAAGCGCATCGCTAACCCGTCGACGACCTGAGCGCGTATGCGCACCATCAACGACGGCAGCCACTTGGACAAGGCTTTTCCAGCCTCTGTGCGGGGCCCAGCACGCGGACGCAATCCGCCAGACTCGGTGCTCATCGCATCTCCAAAGGCAAGTCACGCTCGGCCAGGAAGGGCGCGTCGATAGGGACGTGATCGTAGGTACCACGACGCGGTGCCAACTCGACGGTCAACCCCACCCACCCCTGAAGCTGAAGGTCCAACGGCAGGTAGCGCAGGCGAGCATCTACCCGCCACCAGCGTGTGGGCTGGCTCCACTTTCCCCAGGTTGCCCCCACCTCCACTTGGGGCCGCCAGATAGCCACCTCCCGGTGGCTATCCACAAAACGTCGCTCCAAGCTGGCCCCACCAACCAACCACCAGCTCGGGTTCAGCAGCCAGTCTGCCCGCAGGCGCAAGCTGGCCTTTTCTAGTGTCCCGTTTGCGTTGGTGACCAGGGAAGGCGTGCCCCGGAGGCGCAGATCCCGGTACAGGCCGTAGTCAACATGCATCCCCAGGCCCGCACCGGCCCAATGATCCCGGTTGTAGCGGGTCCATGCTCGGGGGTCGGAACTCTCAGGCCCCTCCGGAGTCCAAAAGCCCATGCGCAACCAGGCCCAGGGCTGGGCCCGCCAGCGTGGGGTTGGCTCAAGGAGGTAGCGGGCCCGCAGGCGGCCGCTGATGTGACCAGCGCCCACCGTGGTCCAGGCTTGGCCATCCATGCTCAGAACCCAGCGCTCAGGCAAGTAATGAAGCTGCCCCTGAACACCGGCCGACGAGGGACCATCCATGCTGGTGCGGCCGTAGGCCTCGACATGGCCATACGACCTGGGATCCTGGCCTCGCTGGAGGTACCCGCCACCCAGTTGCAGGTAGCGCCACTGCCCCAGGCGGTCGGTCTCGATGCTCACGTCATCCCCAAGTCGCCCCCCAGTCCAAAATGTGCCCCGAGGGCCCATGGGCGCATCGATGGGGTGCTTGGAGACCGCTACCTCTTCCATCCAGACGCGGGCCGCAATGGCCGAAGCCCCCGTGGGAGACGGACGGAGCAGAGCTTCTGGAGGCGGCGCGTTGTCCTGGGAAACACGCGATTCCAAGGGTTCTCTAGGGGGAGCTGGTGCCAACCGCGAGACGGTCACCAAGGCGCTGTCCGGACCCTCCACACGAACGTTCAGCGGCCCGCTCTCGGAGAGCGCTACGAGCCCGTGTCCCTCCAAGGGCACGCTGCGTTCCCCCACCCACACTTGAACCGGCCCACCCTGGTGGACCTTGACCCGCAGCAGTGCTGGTCCGGCCACAGTCAGGGAGATTCCCTTGCCCACCCGGTGCGCCGCAACCTGTCGCTGCGGGGTGATGGGGCCTTCGGGCGTGCTCGCATGCACAACCACAGCGGGACCCTCGCGGTCCTCTAAGCGCAACACGATGCTGTGGGTCCGATCTTCGACCAACAAAGGCAGGGTGCTCAGCTGACCGTCCACCAGCTCGATGGACTGCTCGGGGCCCCCGTCCACGCTCAGGCTTAGGCGGCAAGGCACCGGCTTCGGGGTGAAGATCTCGTCTCTGCAGAGCAGCGCCAGGTTCAAGCGCGGACCGGTCCACTCAATGCGGTCTTCCCGGCCCGGACGCAGCACCGCTGCCTCCTCGCTGGGCCAAGGAGAGCCCAGTGCAGCCTCTCGAGCCTGGGCGGGGTTGCCGTCCTCTATATCTGGGGGCTTTCGGTAGACCATGGCCTGGACCTGTCCCCCGTTCCGGTCCATCGCCGAGATGGACTGCCAAGTCCCAGCCATGCTGGCCTTGCGTGCCGCTAGCGTGCCCACGTCGCGTGCGTTCTCGGCGGCCATGAAGGCCCGCACGGGGTCCCCTTCTGCCAACCACGCCTGACTCGCCCGCAACCAAACCACGTCCGCCTGGGCCGGTGACGTGACCCAAGAGGCGGCCGTCTCCCAGCCTTGAGCGGTCTCTGGGGGCAAGCGCTGGTGAAACGCAAGCACAGCCTCTGCCGTCTGTGGCCCAGCCAAGGACACAGGAGCCATCGGGGGCAAGGCCGCCAGCGCTTGCCGCCTCTGGGCATCGGTGACACCAGACATCTGCAACACCAGGTTGGCCTCGGCGCGGGCCGATCCGTTCAGACCCAAGGCCTGGTAGGCCCCTGCCCGCTGGAGACGCGGCTCCGCCAGGGCAACATCTCCTGCGCCGGCCTGCATCGCGGCCACTAGGGTGCGCGAGGCCTGGCTCAGAGTGAGCAGCGGTTCTGGGCCCGGATCCGGCAGGGAGGGCCAGTACACCGCACCCTTGGGCTTGCGCATCAGTGCGGACACACCCATGTGTTTCTGACCACTCACCCGCACCCGGGTGGCCCAAGGGCCCAGGAGCACCAAAACGCGCTCGGCGCCTGGAGGCACAACGACCTGGCTAACCATGCCGTCGTTGGCCTCTATCAGCAGAGTTCCGGGGTGGTCAGCCAACAAGGCCAAGGCTACCGGTGCGCCGGGGTCAGGCACCAAGAACTCTACAGGAAGATGTGCCTGCTCACGCTCGTAATATCGGGTTCCACCTGCAATGACGGCTGGCGCGTCCAGAATCCAGAGCTGCCCCTCCAGGACCTCTACGAGGTGCTCGCCCGACGACAGGGCCTCGTCCAGGCGGCCCATGCCATAAGCCTCTCGGCCGTCCACCCTGTAGTGCACCGGCCCGCTTGCCTCCATGCGAAGGACCGGCACCAAGCCCGGCTCCTGTTCCGCCAGTAAGATCTGGGCCGGCAGGCCTGGCTCAATGGCCACTCTAGGAACACCGGGGCCCTGCAAGAAGCGCAGAATCTCGCCGCCTCCTGAGGCCAAGGGCAGGGCACTCCACCGGGCGCTGTCCCAACCACGCAGGTCGCCCTGGGCCAAGTGCAAGATGGCATCACTGCGGGGGCGAATGAAGGGCTTGTCCATCGCAGCAGCCAGCTCAGCAAGCAGCTGAGGATCAAAGGGGAGAGATCGGGGAGCCTCTGCGAAGAGCAGGGGGTCGATCTGAGAACCTCGCTGCCAACGTCGAGCCAAAGCGGCCAAAAGAAGGGCGTCCTGGGGGTGGGCGCGCACGATGGCGACAGCCTGGGCGTCCGTCTCGGCAAACTCCACCAAGCGCAGGCGCGCCAAACGCAACACCGCATCCGGCAAAGCGGTGTCATCCAGCATGGCGCGGGCTTGGTCTGGCACCGTGGAGTCTTGAAGGACCACGTCCCGCTCCAGGGTCTCCAAGGGCCCCCGCGGGCGCCCCCCATCTGCAAAGCGGCGCATCAGACCCGAGCGGCGCCAGCCTGAACGCCGGGCCCGCCAGGTGGGCGTGAGCTGGCCTTGCACGAGAGGATCGGTCTGGGCTGCGTCAACCGGTGACTCCAGCACCACACCCACGCGATGCTCTCCAGGGGGAACCACCACCTCGATGCGCCGCTTCCAACCCAGAGCGGGGTCCTCCTCGCTGGGGCCGGCGATGGTCTCCCGCCGCACAGCAGCTTTGTCATCCAGAGTGCCGCGCAGCACAAAGTCCAAGTAGGGGGCTTCGCCCAACTGTACCTGTAGGTCGAAGACCATCACGCCGGGTCCCTGCACCGTGAAGCTCGCAGGGATCTCGGCCAGCACCTGAACGGGCAGGATCAAGGCGGGGTGGTCGCGCCCGGAGATCGCGCGGCGGCCCTCTAAGTCCAGAAGCATGCTGGCCATTAGGGCCTCATGTACCGGCTCCCCTGCCGCCAAGAAAGCTTCCCGACGCAGCAACCACTCCTGCTCCAGCTCATAGAGCGGCTCAGGGGCAGTGGGCAGGTTTCCGCCGTGCAGCACCCAGCGGGCCAGGGACTCCTCATATCGGTCCCATGCCACATGAACAGGGGTCAAAGTCTCGCGCCACGCGGTGATGATGCCAGGGCTTTGGAGCACCAGCTCCCGGGAGTTGGAGGTGGCCGGCAGCACCCAACTACCCTGGGGTCCAGCTTGCAACGGCAGCGCGGTTCCTTGATGGATGACGTGCAGTCCCGCATCGGGTGGCGAGAGAGTGAAGAGCACGCGCGCCCCGCTCACTTGGGGCAACAGGATCTGCTCCTGACCCTCCTCGGGCTCCAATGGACCCAGCGGGGCCCAGGCGGCACCGGCCGTGCCAACCCATGTGGTGAGCAGTGCAATGAGCAGTGCGAGCCAGCTCATTGGGACCAGTCCTGGAGCAGCTGGCCAAAGGCCGCTAACAGCTCGGGGTCCTGGGTTAGATTCCGGCGGGCCTGCTTGCTCAGCTCAAGATGCAGAAAGCGCGCCTGACCGGCCAAGACATGAGACTGGGCATTGCTACGGGCTGCCAACAAGGGCTCGTCCTCACCAGGACGCACAGGCCCTAAGACCGAAAATAGACGGCTTAGATCCTCAACGGCCTGCTCCTGCACGCTCATTGGCTCCAGTGCACTTCCTCGAGAGATCACGGCCGCAGCGAGCGATGTCTGGGGCCCGAAGCCGTGCAGCTGAACCACCATGGGGTCAATCAGCCCCTGAGCGGCCCCCACCGTGGCCGCTTGGAACAGGGTGTCGCAGCGGTGGGCCAAGTCAAAGCGGGGATCATCGCCCTTCACTCCACCAAAGCGATGCCCCCCGTTCAGGAAGAGGGCCCGAGACACACCCGCGTCGAAGAGCGCGCCACTGATGCGGCCCGTCTTTAAGTCGTACCAGGCGTGAGGAGCCTGCAGGATCAGAGGCGGGATTTCCGGGTCACCCAGGCGCACAGCGAATACGCCCCCATCACCATGGAGCAACACAACTCCTGGCTGAAACTGGACATCCAAGCCAAGCCCTGCGGCACGGCGCTCAAAATCCACCGGCAAAATGTCCGCAGGGGCGCCAGCCAGCAGTTCATTGAAGAGGCGTTGGGCAGCCAGTCGCTCACCAGCCGGCACGCTCAGGGCCACCCCATCGCTGCGCCATGTCTCTGCTTGCTCCCAGGTCCCCCCCAAGAGTCCGCCGCTCAACAGTGCCAGCCAAGCCAGGATCATGGGGTCTCCTGAGCGCGCACCCAATGCGCGTCTACCTGGATCTGAGCAGTACGCCAGGATCCATCAAAACGCATGTATACCGGCCCATATTCTGAGGAGACGGTGAACTCTAAGACATGCAGGCCTCGGAGTACGTCGTCTCCAACCACCACAGGCATCCCGCTCCAGGACTGGAGACTGCCGCCGCTGATCAGCCGAGCCCGGACACGGGCCTCCTGAGGCGTGAAGCTGCGCTCGGCCGGGGTCAGGCGCTCAGTGACCCCAGCCTTCCGCTCCAGCTCGCCGCCGTCAATGACCATCTCAATCATGGGGGCACCCTGGTTGGGTCCGGTGTAGGCCCGGGCGTAGAGCACCTCCACCGGGTCACTCACTGGCGCGCCAACCCGCACCGTACGACCATCCACGCGGTACAAGATGCGCCGGGCCCAGCGAGCGCCCTTACCCGGCACGTCCGCCAGGTAGAACCCCTCCGGAGCAAGCATAGAGCAGCTCTGGGTACCGCTCGGAAACCCAATAAGTCTCAACACGCCGGCGCTGCTCACCAAGCCGCGTTCCACCTGAACGTCCCCGCATGTGAGAGAAAGCGTCTGCCCCACCTGGGCAGCGGCCACCCGAAAGTCCACCTCGACCACACCGGACTCTGGAATGTCCAGCTCCGTGGTTCGGGCCAGGCGGGTTCGGTGGAAGACCTGGAAGGGCCCGCTGCTGGGCACGGGTTCCAAGATGGGGTGCTGGGCTGGGTCTCCCAGTGGGCGCACCGAATAGGTGCGCAGGCTGGACACGCTCTCCTTCGAATCGGCCAGGGCACCACTCTTCTCCTGCGGCTCAATGCGCACGGTGGCGTCTATGCGGACCTGACGATCGACCAAGGTCAGGGCCAGAGCATTCGTGGGAGCCACTGCCAGATAGGACGCCAACTCCCAGGGGGCATAGCGACCGCGCCAGCCGCTGCTCAGGCCATACTCGGGGGCCCGCAGAGACTGAACATTCAATGGCGCCGAGAAGCGAAGGTCCAAGTCCGCATCCGCGGAGAAACGCACGCTTACAGCATCCTGTGGATGGTAGAGAAAGCGCTTTAGCGGCTGCCCCACCGGTTCATCTTCCTGCTCCACATAGCGCTCAAAGGGGGCGTGCTCGAAGGGAACCTCCCATGCGCCAGACTCCAGAACCTCGCCCTTGGCATCCACCGCTTCCCAAGAAACGGTCACGGTCGGTCCAAGGGGCGTCTCTGGATGCTTCCTCCACTCGGCATCAGACAGCGGCCGTGCCTCTACACGCAGAACACCCCACGCCTTGGAAGCAGCGACCGGGACCACAATGGGATCCTGCGCCCGTCCCACCCGCCAGAACGTCAGCCTGCGACGCTCTGGCGCCAGTGGCTGGGCACCGCCAGAACCGGGGGGCTCTCCCCAGCTCGAACCTTGATCGGGATCTAACTCAAAGCTCAGGTATACCGGTCTGTCCGACCAATCTCGATGCCACTGCAGGCTCCACAAGGCGCCCGGGGGCACATCCACTCGGTGAGAGGCCAAGCTCCCACCCTCTACAGCTTCCGGAGAAGCATCGGTCAGCTGGATCGGCAGGTTCGACGCAGAAGGGTTCTGCTTGTCCCACTCCTCCGAAGCCCAGACCCGAAGGACCGCAGGACCGCGCACGTTCACCGCGGTGGACTCACCAGGATTTAGCTTGTAGCCCCAGCTACCGGAGGTGGGCGCAGAGGAAGGGCCGGCGTATTGCGTCAGGGCCACCGTCTCCCCGCCAACCAGCTGCTCGGCGGGCATGGCCAAGCGCTTTCGAATGAAGAACCAAAAGCGCTCTTGGGCACTCAGCTCAGGCCAAGGCAAGGGGTAGGTGCGCGCAATGCGCTCCTTGACCGAGATGGGCACGACTCCGCCCATCTCTGAGCGGGTCCGTGTGGTCTCTCGAAAACTTCGTACCAGGAGGCGCTGTCCAGGCTCCAGGTCCACCGGACGAATGCTCAGGCGCCCACCGCCACTCATGTGCGGCGCAAGCTCCAGCTCCACGATGCGAGAGTCCGTCACGATCTTTCCAGCGGCCGGAGCCACCGCAGCGGGGCTACCGTCGGGCAACAGCGTCAGCCGAGACCGGGTCCAGTGGGCACGGTTGTGGGTCTGCTCGCCGCCTGCCAGTTCCATCCCCACGCCAAAGCGCCAGGTGGTGGCCTCGTCAATGATCTCGGGGGCCGGGGTCTCCAAGCGGACCAGGACACGAACCCGGGACTCATCGGAACCCACCTCGAAGCTGATCTCGCCCTCTGGGTCCAAGGCATAGAAGACCTGACGCTCACCCGAACCGATCTTCTCCACTCCGTCCCAGGGGCGCAGGCAGAGCAAAGCCAACACAAGCGTCACCCACCCCAGCAGCAACAGGCGGCGCTTCATGGACTGATCCGGTAGGCAGGCAGCTCCGCTTCGGGCAGGAAGCGTGAATCAATACTCTGATCACTCAGGCCAATGGGAGTGACCATGCGGCTACTGCCGCCCTCGACCAGCAGATAGGTGAGTTGGGTCTGGGGATCGAAGAACGCCGACAGATCCAAGCCGCTGCTCTGAGCGCTGCTGCGCACCCGACTCAAATACTCCGGGTGCCCAGTGCTGGAAAAGGCAGCCAGCTCAACCAGCAAGGGCTCGAAGATGGGGTCCGGGACTCGAGCCAGCCCCCCCAAAGCAGCCTGCAGGGAACCTTGGCGCACAGGAATTCCAGCGTGATCCAAAATCGCTCGCAGAGGAGAGTCCGGTTCCACGCCGGCGTAGCGCAGGCGGAACGGGGGGTCTAAGTACACCGTAATGTACTGACCGCCGGCGGCTCGCACCGCATCCCTGCGTGGGTTGGCCGGATCGTAAAAGCGGATGCGCTGCACCCCAGCGTCGTACCAAGCGCTGCGCCCACCCGCGTGGTGCACCAAACCACGGGCCGTCCACATCAACTCCGTCGCCGCATCGTAGGTGGGCAGAACCGGTCGTCCCAGAGAAATCACCGCCTGTGCCCCAGGCACCTCGTCCTCGCGGGCAGCAGCCAGCGAGATGACCTGCATGCCTGAAACTTCGCGGCTCAGAGCGCGCAGCACCGCCAACTCCGGGGCACGGGCACCAGCGCGACGGGTGGCATCGGCGTCCAGATCCGCTCGGGCGTCGTGCAACAGCAGCGCCATCGCGTCGGTCTGCAGCCACCAGCCCAGACCGACGCGGTCGGCACTCTGGTGTCTTCCGGCTGATCTGACCTCGATGGTGAAGGGTTGTGCGTCCCGGCGTAAGAGAAGAGAGAAGCGGGGGGGAGGGGAACCCTTTTGGGGGCCCAAGGAGAGCACATCCCCATCATCCTGAAGCTCCATCCCCATGGAGTCTGCGTGCGCCGAAGCCACCTTGAGCCAGCGCTCGTCGCCCCCCTGCAAGACCCGCAGCATGGGACGGAGTACCCCACGCTCCAGCAACGCCAGCTCGCCCACGCTCAGGCCACCTCGGAGTTCCCTATCGGTGGGCATGGGAAGACCCTGCTCATTCCACAGCGGCACCCGACCGGTTCCCACGTAGCGCGTTGTGCCCCCTGCCAAAGATAGCTCCAGGCGGTCCTGCTCGCTCAAGCGCAGGGCCAGATCGGCTCCGGACTGATCCAAGTCAAAGCGGATCGGCAGCTCCGGGAGCAGCTCAACGAGCTGAAACAGCTCGAGTTCCTGGGGTATCTGCCGGTCGGTGAGCAGCTCGGTGGTGGCTGCGGCCTCCAGGACCAGGACGAGACGTCCGCGCCTATGAACGCCCCTAGACAAGGCATCGCTGGGGGAGAAGAGTACGACCTCGGCGTCCAAGCGCTTGGCCAAAAGCACAGCGGCCTCGGCCAATCCTGGGGTGCGAACTGCGTCGGGCACCACAAGCTCCAACCCGCTCTGGGAGCCATCCCGAAACCAAGCCAAGCCGACGATTCCGGCATCTCCACTGTGCAGCAGGCTACCGCCTTCCAGGATGTCCACCTGGAGCTGGGGTCCCTTCCAGCTTTGTTCTGTCCGTGCAGACAACAGGGCCTGGGCCAACTCCTCGTCTATAGCCCGGGGGGCCTCAGGTGGCGGAGCCAGATAGGCAAAGAGCGCCTGCGAAGCCTGGATCCGGCTCTCAACCAACTCCGTACTGGTGACCTTGGCCAGGCGGCCACCCCGGAGTTCCACCACCGCCAAGCTTAGGACCAGGCCCAGCAAAAAGGCGATAAGCGACGTTCCCAGAGCCGGCACCAACACCCGGGCGAAGCTCTTGTAGCGGTAGATCCGCACGGAGATGATGGCCGGCAGCAGATAGCCAAAGCCGAAGACCTCGCCGGTGCGAAAGCCGGGCCAAGCACCCTGAAAGCTCCACGCTGTGACCACCTTGACCAAATAGCTCAACGCAAAAGCCAGTACGATAGGCCGCAGACCCGTCAGATTGGCCGAGCGCAGCGGCGTCCATCGCATCACCAACCGCAGCAACAACACCACCGCCGCCACTTCGAGCAGAGTCGCGCCCAGCTTGATCGGACTCAGCCAGGAGATGGCCAGCAACCCGCAGACGATGATCCCGCCAAAGTCCCAACCGAAGCGAACGGTCGTATGGGAGGCAATCAGGGTGCCCAAGAGCAGCATCACGTACTCCTGCGGGGCCTCCGAAAAAGAAAAACGCAGGTCCTCGTAGGTGAGCTCAAACTGGGCAAAGTCCAAGTTGGTCAGTGGCAGGAGTATGAAACGCAAGATGGCATAGACCCAGAGCGTAGGGAGCACCACCAGGGGCAGTCCGCGGGTTACGCCCGGCTTCCAGAAGGCATTGGCCGTTAGCGGGACCAGCACCAGACCCAAGGAGTGCCACCCTTGCGCCAGACCCAGTCCGGCATCCTCCAGAATGTCTTGGCCCACGCTGCCCTCGACCAGCACCCGCACCAAGACCGAAGCCAAGATGATCAAGAAGAAGCGGTCGCGGCCAAAGGTCGCGTCCCAAGGCAAGTACCTGGGCAATACACGACCAACAAACACCGCTATCCCGTAGGTAACGACCGCCTCGAGTATGATCACCAAGGCGGCTTCTGGACGAATGCAGAGCACAGCCCCGACGTACCCAGGCACCACCAGCCCCGTGGCCGGCCAGCCGAGACGCTCCGCCAAGAACCACAACACCACAACACCGACCAAAACTGCGGTCAGCAGGCTGTTGTCCACCAAGGCTGAGGGGAAGATCTCAAGCATTCAAGAGCGAATTAGCCAACTCTAAGGTGTGGCGCCCGCCCAGCGTGCCCTCCGTCTATGAAACGCCACGAAACAACCCGTCCTGAAACCCAGTCTCTGTACCTCAGCGTCGCAAGCGCGCGCGGGTACCTGAGCGACGCGCGGCGGGGGCCGTTTGGGCTGGGATGTACTCGACCATTAGCCCACTGAGAGAAGGCCCCTCTACCAATGCAGACAAGATCAAAAGACTGCCATCATCCAAGGTTATTCGGCGCGTGGCCCCACCCGTTAGCACAACGGACACGTCGAGGGCGCTGCCGCCCAAGGCGCACCAGACTCCCACCAGACGCGGCTCCAAGGGGCGGCCCTCCGGAAAGAGCACCAGCTCCAGGCGCTGGTCACTTGTCATTAAGCGTCCAAGGGGGTCAAAAACAGCCCGCGCTCCCACACCAGACTGTTGGGCACCACCCAAGCGGTCTCCGCGGCGAAGCAACACGTCAAAGGCCGACCCGATGACGCCAACGCCCTGGGTCAGGTAGCCGTCCTCGGGCACAAATCGGGCGGACTGCTGGCCCACGCGACGGGCCTGATGGGCAGCCAAGGTGCGCAGGGCCCGATAGTCCGATTCGCTGGTCGGCGACCGGCGCATCAAAAGCTGTGCGCTGCGACCGGCATAGTCCGGCAGGGCGATCACCAGAGGGTTGGCGAACGGGGGTGGCAGCTCTTTGAGCAGCAGCATCCCGCAGTGGTCGGCGGCAGCCCGCAACACAGCGGACTTGCCCTCGCCCTCCAGAACATAGGCCTCGTCCGCGACACCCAGCTCCACTGCGGCGACGGCCAGCTCAAGCCAAGCCTCTTCAACGCGAGAGCGGGAGGGCTGAACGTTGAGGTGCCAAATGGCCCGATCCACCAGGGAGATGAAGCCCAGGTGGTGGCGGGACCAGAGCAGCAGGCCAGCGACGGCAGCACCCGAGAGGGAGCCTGCCAACAAGGCCTCGATGGGGAGAAACGTGCCGAGCGCCAGGGCACCCATCGAACCCAGGAACGGAACCACCAGTGCTGCGGTAGCCATCTGCCGCTTCTTCATCGACAACACACTCAGGGCACCGAACAGGCCCGCCAAACCCGATAGCAGGCTGGTCCACAAGGCGCTGGCCGGCACCATGTCGGGTGCGGCGACGGCTCGAGCCACAGACTCAGCCAAGGGGATGCGCCCCTGGGAGGTGCGCACCATCGGAGCGATCCAGGGGTCGGTGTGGCCCAGGACCACTACGCTGTCGCCCAACGCGCCAGGGGCCAAATAGGCCAAGTGGCTGTAGTGCAAGGATGCGGGCTCCAGACTGCTCACACGCAGTGTGCCTTGAGCAGGCTGCCCAGCGGCGTCCCGGATGCGAGCAGGAAAGGTCGCTCGGTTGTCAGAAGCTGCCTGCCAAGTACGGCTTTTTCCATCCCAATCAGCGGAAAGCCCCGCATCACCTTGAACACCACGAGATGCATCAAAGGCCAGGGCGTTGAGCTGGCCGGCGGGCGGATGAACCGCTGCGACCACCGGAACCCCGATTGACCGGGCGCGCTCGGCAGCTGCCTGCCAAGTCGCCAAGCCGTCGGCACCGTCCATAGACACCACAACGACTTGGGTCAGCGCGCTGTCGGGCAACCAACTGGACACGACATCGCTCAGGGGCTGTGGGCCGTGAGCAGCAACCACTCCCACCAAGCTCGAGAAAGCGAGCGCGACGGTGACACGGCTCGATTTCTCAGGACGGGTGAGATCTTTGAGAGCAGCCAGCCAAGTTGGTCTGATATCGATCACCAGGGCATTCTATGGGACATGGGGCACTAAAGTAATTCTATTTGTCGATACGTGAACGTAATAATGCTTACTCGGAGGACTATTGCAACGGATCGCGGCCACTCCAACCTGACCCCGAGCGGGCCGTTCGGTTAAGATACATTCCCCTTAAGGTACCGAACCCATGCTTCTTTTGATGACCCTGGCGTGTAGCAACCAATGGAATGACAAGGGCGAAGAGCCTTTTTCGGACTCCGGTATAAACGACACCTCAGAAGTGGACACTGCGGGCCCAGATGACACCGGAAGCGCAGAAATCTGCGATCCACCGGCTGGTTCAGGCAGTGTCACCACCCTGAGCGACTGCACCTACGAACCGGAGCCCTCGGGCATGCCCTTCTCCGCCACGGTGGAGTGGTCCATGACCCAAGAACTGGTGGACCCCAGCTCCGGCAGCGTCATCTCGGCCTACACGTTCACAGACGAGAGCAGCCACACCGGCGTGTTCCAGGCCCCAGCAGTCGCCCAAGCCACCGACGACAACGGGGACAGCGTGATCGACGCGGCCGACACCCCGGACATCGCCATCCTGATGGGCGACGAGTTCGACACCACCTCCGGCAACGCCAAGCGCAGCTCTCTGCGTCTGATCTCCGGCGACGGCTCACAGGTGCACGACACCACCCTGTGGACCACCTGGGACGGCAAAGACCTGTCCCCATACCTGTTCGCCGGCGTGGCCATGGCCGACATCGACGGGGACGGTCTGACCGAAATTGTGACTCTGCTCATGGACGAAGACGGCCGTACCGACGGGGCCGATGCCTCTTGTATGCCGGCTGTTTACCAGGTCTCCAAGAGTGGGATTTTGAGCTTAGAGTCGGTCTCCGACGATCTGATCTGGTGTCACAGCCATGCCCCCGCACTGGCCGACCTGAACTCCGATGGTGTCGTAGAGGTCATCTTCGGCGACGCGGTCTACGACGGACGCGATCTGGCACTGCTGTGGGAAGGAGGAGATGGCGCCGGCTGGTACAACTCCTGGAGCGTGGGTGCAGAGGGCTACTGGAACAGCGGATACCACAGCTTCGCCTATGACATGGACGGCGACGGTCTAAATTTAGAAGTGGTCGCCGGACGCACCGTCTACAACAGCGACGGAAGTGAGTACTGCCAGCTGGGCACCGGCTCGGGCACCGGCTTTGACCCTGCCATGGACGGCTACCCCGCAGTGGCCGACTTGGTGGGCAACGACGGAAAGCCCGAAATCGTGCTCACCGGCAACCAGTACGTCACCCTCTTTAGCGGAACGCCCAACAGCAGCGGCGTGTGCGAAGAGCGCAGTCAAGTCTCCAACGATCCCTTCACAGACTCCAGCCTGAGCCTGCCCACCCATCCATTTGGCTGCGATGAGACCCGCAACAGCTTTGGCGGGCAGCCCACCATCGCGGACTTTGACGGCGACGGAAAGCCAGAGATCGGCGTTTCTGGCGCTTGCTACTACACCGTCTACGACGTCTCTGGCTCCACTCTGAGCCGCTATGCCATGGCGCCCACCCGGGACTGGAGCTCGGCGTCCACCGGCGGCACCGTGTTTGACTTTAATGGCGACGGACAAGCCGAGGTCGTGTTCTCCGACGAGAATGCGGTCTACGTCTGGCAGATCGACAACAGTTCAGGTCTGTCTCCCACAGACCGCTTCGTCACTGTGCTCGAGGACGAAAACCACAAGTCTTGGACCATCCACGAATACCCACTGGTGGCGGATGTCGACGGCGACGGCAAGGCCGAGATTGTGGCCGTGAACTCCCCCAGTCCCGAGAACCCGGATGCTTACGGCATCTACGTGCTCGGCGCCGCAGACGACGACTGGGTGAGCGCCCGTCCCTGGTGGAACCAGCACGCCTACTACGTCACCAACATCGACGATGACGGCACTGTGGGCACCGCCTCCCCCAACTACGACCCCTACGACTCCGACGACCTGAACTCCTTCCGCCAGCAGGCCCCCGGCAGCTTTGGCGCCAAGGCCGCCCCCAACCTGATCCTGAGCACCGAGACCTGCCAGATCGAGTGCGGCGATGCGGTGGTGGTGGACGTACAGGTGGCCAACGAGGGCCGCTACATCACGATCAGCGCCGGTTCCTTGCTCAGTCTGTATGGCCAGGACTCCAGCGGCCAGACCCTCATCGACACCTACACAGTTCCTGCCGAGATCGCGCCGGGTGAGCAGACGCCTGGGATTCGTTTCACGGTCAGCGGCTGGGCCGACTACGAGCAACTCGTGGTGGTGGTGGACGACCCCGCACGGGCGGGAAGTGCGGACTGGGGAGCATCGAAGGAATGTGACGAGGACGACAACGTGGAGGAGGTCGACCTGTCGAGCTTCTGCGAGTAACGCCCTGTTGGAGACGGAAAGTTGGGTGCCCGAGGTGGCCTAACCCTCCCCAGAGGAGCGAAAGTCCATGAAGCGGGTCGCATCGATTAGAGCCCTCGGCGCTATACTGCCCCATGATCTGGTTTGTCCTGGCCTGCGCCAAAACCTCAGACCGCGCCCCCGCGCCCACGGCCTCCAGCGCCCGACTCTCATGGCCCAGCACCACATCCCTGACCCCTCCCCTGGGCAAGTCCTACGCCTACTTTGGCTCCGACGTGGCGGGGCTGGGTGACCTGGACGGCGATGGCTATGGAGAGGTGGGAATCTCCGCTCCCGGAGCCGATGGCATCGGCGCTGTCACGCTGTTCTACGGCAGCAGCAGTGGACCCGACACCAGCGCCAAGGTGACCCTGGATGGCCAGGACGACGAAGAGGACTTTGGGGCCTCGATCTGTGGTCCAGGGGACGTGAACGGCGATGGCTACGACGACCTGGTTGTGGCCAGCCCAGGCGCCCAACTCGACCGCGGCGCCATCACGCTCTACCTGGGCAGCGCAGAGGGCCTGGGAGCCGGGGAACGCTCGGTTCCCTTCGACGCCAGCGCCGGTGACTTTGTCGGTTTTCCGGTGGCGCCTGCCGGAGATGTGAACGGGGATGGCTTGGCAGATCTGTTGGTTGGTGCGGTCGGCAACAGCGACACAGACACCTACGCCGGCGCTGTCTACCTGTATCTGGGTGACCCAGCCGGACTGGCCAGCCCGAGCCTGATCCAAAACGCGAGCGGCGTGGCCTTTGACACCTTCGGCTACGCCCTGGGCCACGGGGACTTTGACGGCGACGGCACCAGCGACGTGGTCATCGGGGCCAACGGCGACGACACCCTCGCCAACAACTCTGGTGCAGTGTTCATCACCTACGGGTCCGCCACCGGACTGGGCGCCCTGAGCAAGCTGGTGGCCTCCGACGGGGCCAGTACCGATACCTACGGAGCCTCCGTCACTGGCGTGCCGGACACCAACGGCGATGGCTACGATGAGCTCCTGGTCGGGGCCTACCTGAGTGACGCCAGGGGCCTGAACAGCGGAGCGGCCTATCTGTATCTCGGAAGCGCCAGCGGGATTGACGCCAGCTCCGAGCGCGTTCTCACCGCAACTGACGCAGAGGAGTTCGACAACTTTGGGGTGTCCGTAGCGGGCACCGGAGACCTGAACGGCGACGGCTTTGGGGACCTAATCATCGGCGCATGGGACGAGGATCAAGCTGGATTTAATGCAGGCGCCGCCTATGTTTTCCTGGGTTCAAGCACCGGAATTCAGGCGCATGCCCAAGACAAACGTACAGCGCCAGCGCCCTCGGACACCCAGTACTTTGGGGCGGCGGTCTATGGGGCCGGGGATGTGGACGCCGACGGCTACTCGGATCTGGTGATTGGCGCCGAAGGAGACGACACCCAAGCCCATGACGGCGGCCGCGCTTGGTACCAGCCGGGGACCTGTGAGCGCATCTGGTACCGCGATACCGACGGCGACGGCTGGGGAGTCGACACAGACACCACCACCGACTGCACGGCACCCAGCGGCTACGTGGCCCTGCCCGATGACTGCGAGCCCGACGACCCCACCAAGAACCCAGGCGCACCCGAGGGCATAGACGACGGCGTAGACCAAAACTGTGACGGGGTAGAGGACTGCTGGGCCGACCTGGACACCGATGGCTACCGCGGCGTAGACGGGGTGTCATCGACCACGATGGCCTGCGATTTCGTAGGGGTGGTCGATGCGGATTTTCCAGGGGGCGACTGCGCGGACGACAACGCAGCCATCTACCCAGGAGCCCCTGACACCCTGGCCGATGGGGTAGACAGCGACTGCGACGGAGAAGAGGACTGCTGGGCCGACGGGGACGGGGACGGCGTGCGCACGGAGAGCACGGTGCGCTCTAGCGATAGCGACTGCGATGACAACGGCGAGGCCAGTGAGTCCACGCCCAAGGGCGACTGCGACGACAACGACCCCAACGCCTACCCGGGTGCCCCTGAAGAGGTCGGCGACGAGGTGGACTCCGACTGTGATGGGACAGAGCTGTGCTGGGTAGACGCAGACAATGACGGGGTGCGCACCGAATCCGTGGTTCTCTCCTCGGATGCCTTCTGCCAGGATGATGGCCAGGCCGCAAGCAGCGAGCCCATAGGCGACTGTGATGACTTGGACCCCACTGTCTACCCGAGCGCCCCGGAGACCGTGGCCGACGGGGTAGATGCGGACTGTGACGGCGAAGAGCTCTGCCCGGTGGATGCTGACGGTGACGGGGTTGTGGGCCAGGACGTGGTGGCCTCGGGGGCGCTGGACTGTGAACAGACAGGATTGGGCCAAGGGGACTGGGCGGACGGGGACTGTGACGATGGGGATGAATCCATCTTCCCTGGCGCCCCTGAGATCGAAGATGACGGCATCGACCAGAACTGTGACGGCAGCGATGCCATCTCAGAGGCCCCTGCAAAGGGCTGCGGAGGCTGCGGGGGGAGCACCGGAGGCTGGTGGCTGCTGGGGGCGCTGGCGCTGATTCGGAGGCGCGCAAAGTAAAGCGCTGGGCGATGGGGCTGGGGTCAGTCCAGGCCTGGTCTATCGCTACTTCCCCTCCAAACACGCCCTGGTCCTGGGCTTATACAGCGAACTCTCGCAAGACTTTGCAGGGCAAATGCTCCGGCCTGGCACGTGGTCTGAGCGCGCCCAGCAAGCCGCTGCACTCTCCCTGGACACGCTGCGTGCTCACCGCAGACTGCTCCAAGCCCTTCTCGGGGTTCTGGGGGGGAAGGAGACCACGGCCTGTTTTGGGACCCACACCATCACTGCCCGCACATTCGTGCTCTCTGTCTTTGAGAGGGCCATCACCGACTCTATAAGCCAGGTCAACGCGCCCCAAGACACTGCGCGTGTCGCCTACCTTCTCCAAATGGGCGTGCTGCTGTTCTGGCTGCTGGACAGGAGCCCTGGGCAAGGGGCCAACGCCACCCTTCAGGGACTGATTCCCTGGCGCGGCTTGGGTCTGGGACTCAGGCTTAGCGGCGCAACACTTTTGGTGACGGGCTTGGCAAACTGTGCGCGGGAATGCCTCTTCTCCCCAGAACAGGGCGTAGCGATTGGAAGCGATTCTTTAGATTCTCCAAGTACCCCGCGCGCCTGATCCATACTTCAGCGACAAGTCTCCCCCCAGGAAAACCCATGCGGTCCACTTCAGTCATCGCGGTGCTTGCACTGCTCCTTGCTTGTGGGCTCCAGTTTCATGCAGACGAAGACGGTGCGTGTAGCAGTCAGGAATGCAACGACAACAGCGCCCGCATCGACCTGTGGCGCTTCGAGTTGCCTGGCCTGGCCCAGCGCCGCCAAGACATCCAGCCAAACATGGACGTTGGGCGTGTCAGCCCATGAACCCGCTCACCACCGCCCTAAAAGTCTCCCGACCCGGCCTGTGGTTTCAGACCATCTGGCTCTACGTCCTGCCCCTGGCCGCCGGCGCCGACTGGCGGGATCCAGTGGTGTGGGTCGGCCTGCTCTACGTGACTTTCCCGCTCAACCTGATGGTGTACGGCTGGAATGACTACGTAGACTGGGAGATAGACCAGGCGAACCCGCGCAAGGACAGCTGGCTCTTCGGCGCACTGGCCCCCAAACAGACCCTGCGCAAGCTCATCCCTGTCTGGGTGGGTCTACAAGGGGTCTTCGCCGGGATCTTCGTGGCCCTGGACTCCTGGCGCATGGTGGCCTTGATGGCCGGAATCGCTGCCGTAAACGCGACCTACAACGCGACCATTGGTGGGCTGCGGGGACGACCGCCCTTCGATCTGATCAACCCCATCGCCTACATGCTGGTGGTGCTCTTGAGTTCCTGGCTCAACGACACGCCGCAGGTGCCCTGGCAGGCCCTGGTGTATCTGGCGGGCTTCTGCCTACACGCACAGCTCATCGGCGAGGTGATGGACTACTGGCCGGACAAGGCCAGCGGTCGGGTGACCAGCGCCACCCTGCTCGGAGTCAAGCCCACCAAGTGGCTCATTCTGCTTCTGGTCGCCGTTGAAGGGGTGGCGCTGGGGTGGATCTTTGAGGACTGGGTGATGGGCGGCATGCTGCTCATCGCGGTGCCCTGGCTGCTGGCCGATCTGCTCTTCATCTGGAAGGACAAACAATACAGCCGCAATGAGTACACCATCGCGGGCTTGGGCATGAACGCCGCAGGGCTGATCTCCATGGCCTGGGTACTGTACAGCGGCAGCCTGATGAACCCCGTGTGGCCGGGCTGACTGCACGCACGGCACGAGTAGACGTCACGCCCTACACCTCACGCCACGCGAACCCCCTCGGCCAGGCAAGATGACCTATGAGAGGTGCCAGAGAAATGCGACTCCGCAAGGCGTGAGAACGAAGGTATGCGCTTGCATTTCAAGAGCAAAGAAGGCGGCGGAGGCGTGCGACCTTCTCAACTCCGCCTACTCGGCTCCAGCTACTGAGCGCCGGCTACGATCCAGTCTTCCAAATCGGTCATCTCAGTAGCGGAGACACTGCCCTTCGAGGGCATCTTGCCACCTTTTCCGCCCACATCGCTGTGGGTGCCTTGCAGCTTGCGCCACAGATAGCTCTTATCCAGATCGCCCGGCTCAATGTAGTCGTATCCTGAGAGCGAACTTGAGGCGTTCACGATGCTGGACTTGCCGCTGATTTTCAGCCCACCGCTCGACCCACTTACGTGGCAGTCTCCGCACTTGTCGCTAAGAATAGGCTCCACATCAGCCCACATTAGATCCGGGTCCGCGTCCGCGTCACTGTCCGCGTCACTGTCCGCGTCACTGTCCGCGTCACTGTCACTGTCCGCATCGGAGTCCGCGTCGCTGTCTGCATCGGAGTCCGCGTCGGTGTCCGAGTCAGAGTCCGCATCGGTGTCCGCATCGGCCTCGACGCTTGTGTCATCGACGCTGGTGTCGTTTTCTGTGTCCTTCTCGCAGGCCACAAGAAGGGCACAGAAACTCAAAGCAAGGGTCAATTGTCGCATGGGGAAGGTCCTTTGACTGGTCGACCCTTAGGGTAGCAGAAGGTCAAGATTCAGTCAGCGCTCTGCGGCTAAATCTAAGTTTATCGTCATACCCTTCCAGTGCTCCTCGCCCAAAATAACGCCCTTTTCTTCTCCATCTTCAGTTCGTGCCACCCAGGCAAATCCGGAGTCAATGGGGGTCCGGGACACAGAGCTGGGCACACCACCCGAGATCGGTCCGTAGTTCTGGCCAGGCTGCTCACCCGGTGCGATGCCGCCCTGGTCATTGGGCTTGATATAAAACTCCAGAAGATCCACATCCGCAGTCACCCTGAGCTCAAAATTGGTGATGTCGTCCTGACTCCACTCCAGGACCCCCACCTCGCCTCGAGACTGGTCTACCAAGGTGCGTGTGCCGGTGGCCCAAGACCCCAGGGCTGTGACTTGCACATCCCAGCTACGCCGCCGTTCGGGGGTGCCGGTGTACTCGAAGCTACCGCCGTCTTGGGAGATGACCACCCCATCCCAGATCGCCTCGCCATCTTCGGCGAGCTCTGGAGTCTGCCACTCCAGCGTCAGCGGGGCCCCACTGCTGTTGACCACCTGCACCATAAAGGGTTCTTGGGCACAAGCGAACAAGGTCAGCAAGGTCATCGGCATCTCCAGGGGCTGGCTCAGATTAGCCTGCCTGGGCGTTGACCGCGGCGGAGGTGTGCGAGAGCACAACGGACAGCTTGGCTCGTCTGCCGGATCGAGGGGCCAACACTGCAGACAGCACGCGGTCGCGATTGGCGCGTCCACCCCTTCCCCCAACTCAGCTCCTCTGAACCTCCAAAAATGCCTCCGTCTCCGCCCCAAGCTCCCGCCGCGCCTTCCCAAGCCGCTCCAGGTGCCCAGTGCGCTCCTTCGCCGCATGCTCCTGCCCCAGCGGCCCACCATCCACACGCTGCTCCAGCTCGTCTTCGGCCCCAGCGGCACCCAGACCGCCAATGCCCTGAACCTTTTTGCGCTGGTCTCTCAGCTTCTCCAGGGCATGCTCGCCGCTGACCCGGTCCACGCGGCCAACGACCACGGAGGCCAGTCGGGCATGTAAGGCGTCAGCGACCTCGGGCAGTTCACTCTGAAGGCGGCGCACAGCGTCTACCAACAGCGCCCGGTCCGGGGTGCCCCAGAACGCACCGGTGAGTCCGTTACTAAGACGCTCGATATCCACCAACCACCGCTCCAGACCCTCCAGCTCAGACAGCGCCAGGTCCAGTTCCTGCTCAGTGCTCTCCACCCCCAAGACCCGTTCCAGCTCGCCCAAGACCAGGTCTACTTGACCCAGTAAAACGGCCGTTGGCAGGCGCACCAAACGCCGCAAGCTGGGACCCAGCGAAGCGGCCATGTCCGCGGCGGGCTGCAAGCCCGCAATCAGGTCATCCAGCTCCTCAAAGAGAAGCTCGAACAGGGCCAATCGCTCCGCAGCAGGCAGGAGTTCGGCTGTGGCAGCGCGCTGCACGATGCGTGAGATCGCTAAACGACCCGCGGCCCCCACAAACTCCTGGCCCTGCGCCACCAGGACCTGGTCGGCCATGGCCCGCTCAGCGACATTCTTGGGCACATGGGGGAGCACCTCCTGCACCAGCTCCCGAATGCGCACAATCTCCCCCATGCTGGCCCCCGAGGGCCCACCGTCTTCCAGAGAGAGCTTGGCAATCTGAACGGTGTCAAAGACAGCGTTGCCTGAGCACACCACGCAGTCCATGCCGCGAAAGGCAATGGCTTGGAGCGCGCCGACGATGTTCAGCTTGAGCCGCAGGCGCTTGCGGGTGCGCAGAGACGCCAACTCCAGACCGCCAGGTCGAAGTAGCAATGCCCGCACACCGTCGGGCGCCCACATCACGCGCTGGGTGTCCGGAGGGACCTCAACTTCGCCAATCAGGTTCGTGAGCCCCAAGTCCCACTGGGCGATGCGCCCGGAACGAAGAACCAAGAGCCGCCCCCCCTCCTCGTCCACACATAGAGAAGCGGCGCCCTCCAGGCTGCTTCTTTGAAACTCCTGAAAGCCCGAGTCGGTCAAAAACCATGTGGTGACCCAGCCGCCTCCGCAGCTCATCGCGCGCTTTCCACCGGCCAGCAGAGCCACGTCCGCCAAACCAAAAGGGTGCGCGACAATCTCGTCTTTGAGACCTTGAGAGCTGGTGCCATTTGCTGGTTGCGCCTTGAGCATGAAGCGCTGAAGCTTTCCGGAGTCCATGCCCACCAGCAAGGTTTGGCCAGCCAGATCCATCGCCACAAGGCGTCCCCGAGACAGTCGCGCAGGCTGCATCCAGCCCGAGGACGGCCGGTGGTAAAGATGCACGGCACCCGCTCCACCCACCGCGATCCAAGGCCCCTCTGCCCTGAGCAGGCGGCCCCCCATCCCAGGAACAGCGACCTTCTCGGCGCTGCCGTCTATAAGCCAGATCAGCTCACGGCCATCTGCACTCAGACCTACCCAGTCTTCTGAATTCGGAAGGGCCGCAAGGGAACAGAGAGGCAGGTTGTCTTGCCAGATCACTGGAGCCGGCGTGGCGAATTCTTTGGGAGTCGGGTGGTTTCGGTCCAGAAGCAGCTTGTTGTGTCGGCGGTCCAACTCAATGCCCGCAAGCAGTCCCTTGTGGCGACGCAGCAGCAGATCAGCCTCGCGCGCGGCCTGATCCAAAGATGAGAGCCCCTCATCCAAGGCCCGTGTACTGCGGCCGTTATCGGCAGCGGCTCCACGCCTCTGCTCCAAAGGATCACGCGTCTGTCCAAGCCGAGCTAGGGTCTCTACTAACCGATCAACCTCTTCTTTGAGATGAACCTCCAAGCTCTGAAGCGAATCTTTGCTGGGAAGCGATCTATCCCTCTTCCAAAACCGGTCCATAAAAGATGTCGCCATTTTACCCAGGTTTACCCCACAGTTTGGGCAGTGCAGGGCCGACGCTTCAACGCCATAG
>Ga0055584_100000939_pt1 | contig 28167 bp, 25 predicted proteins | sample OSDHelmetaG_FD_58716 | JGI IMG/M metagenome (GOLD analysis project Ga0055584, IMG submission 58716) | Pelagic marine sediment microbial communities from the LTER site Helgoland, North Sea, for post-phytoplankton bloom and carbon turnover... | ecosystem: Environmental > Aquatic > Marine >... | reverse complement strand
GCAGGAGTTATGGGAGCTTGCAATCATTTCATATCAAGAACTCTTAAAGCTTGACCATGATTTGCTGTTTGCCAAAGAAGGATTGGAAAGATCAGTTGAGCGTGAATTACTTCATAGGAATATCCAAAAGTATATTGATGACTTTGATCTTCTGACTGAACCTGGGATGATCAAAAAAGCAACAGAACGTTTGCTTGTCGCAGTAAAATATGAACAAAAACCTCGTTTAAAAGCACAAACCATGGAACTCAAACGTCTTTTAAAGCTTGCAAATACACCCGTGTCTATATCGCTTGTATCGGATAACCTAACTGACGTAACACTTTTTAGAATCGGTAAATTACAAAGATTCAATAATAAAAAGATAATTATATTGCCAGGGAAATATGTTGCTGTAGGTATAAGGAATGGGTATCGAGATGTACGTGTCGAATTCAAAGTTATTCCTGAACAATTTCTGAAACCAATTGAAGTGATCTGTAAGGAAGAGATTTGATTATTTCTCAGATAATTTTTAGACAGAAAGGAAAAGAGGCATATCCTTTTGTTATTCATAAACCAGTTCAATTAGGGACAAGTCAAGATTGTGATATAAAAATTGAAGGGCCTGGGAATTCTATTTTTGCTGAAATTCTTGTTGCTGATCAAGAATTAGTGATAAGAAATATTGGCAATAGTAAAGTAATTTATGTTAACGGTGATATTTTGCTTGATCACGTGATACTTAAGGTTGGTGATCAAATTGAAATTTTTGGATCAACCATTGATATTGTTTGTAATAATGATGAAATAGTTTTAAGCCTTGATATTGAGGGAAGCACACATATCACAAAGCCCCCAATATTTCAGGATTCAGTGGAGGTGATTCAGGCTCAGAAATATAAAAAAAACGTTTCTGTTAATAAAATAGATAATGTTTCATTCTCAAATCAGAAATGGAAATATCTAGTGGGTTCCTTCATATTTCTTCTAATAAGTTTAGCTTATTTCATTTTTAATTCTTACTCAGTGAAATTCAATATAATCCCATCAGATATAGATAATTTATCTATTAAGGGTGGCTGGTTTAAAATAGCCCTAGGTGATCGCGTTCTAATGAAAGAAGGTTCGTATTTTTTAAATATTGAGAAAGAAGGTTACTATCCAATTAACCAAAGTTTTGTGGTTGGTGAAAATCAAGACTTAAATATTACTGTGAACTTAAAAGAATTACCTGGTTTGATTAGTATTTACAGTCAGTTAGAAGGAAGTAGCACTATAACTCTGGCTGATTCGGTGGCGATTAATTCATTAATTGAATCCAAAAAGATGGAGCCAGGTCAATATTTATTGACTATTGTGTCAGAGAGATTCTTGCCATTTGAAGATACTATTCAAGTTATTGGTAAAAATATTCAGCAGCATATTTATGTAGATCTAATTCCAAAATGGGCAAAAATATCGATTGAATCGGTCCCTTCAGGTGCGACGGTTATAAATGATGGTAGTGAAATTGGCTATACGCCCACGGATATAGAATTGCTAGAGGGTAGTCATGAACTCTCTATTATGAAAGATGGCTTCAAAACTCAGGATCTCAATATTTCCGTTACAGCGAATTCAGCGCAAAAACTTGAGTCAATTATTCTTGCACCAGCCAATGCTCAATTGTCTGTAGACACGATCCCACAGGGAGCGAATGTAAAAGTTAATAATCGTTATAGAGGGCAGACACCCATGACCTTATCGTTATTACCAGATGAGGAATATATTATAGAGTTTTCGATAAGTGGCTTTAATTCTCAGCAAAGAAAGATCCGCTTGGGACAGGCACAAAATGAAGCGATTAAAATCGATTTAGCTGCAAGACTAGGTAATGTGATTATCTCTGTAGAACCAAAAGATGCTGAAATTTATATTAATAATCAAAAACAGGGCAGTGGATTTTTAGATATTAATTTGCCAACCACTAATCATGAGTTAACTATCAAAAGAGAGGGATTCGGCTCTTACAAGCGTAAAATCCTCCCTCGACTAAATTATCCTCAAAAAATAAATATCTCACTTTTGAGCGATGAAGAAATAAGATTGAGTAACCTTGAGTATCAAATTACAAATTCTCAAGGGCAGGTTATGAAGAGGATCGAGCCAGGGATATTTACAATGGGCGCCTCACGACGAGAAATGGGTAGGCGAGCTAACGAAGTAATACAAAGCGTCCAGTTAACTAAGCCATTCTATATTGGTGTAAAAGAAGTGACAAATAAGGAATTCTCAATGTTTCGTGCACTTGATAGTTCTATTTCTGATATCCATCCCTCATTACTAGCAGATAATAACCCCGTGGTTTCAATCGATTGGTCAGATGCAGTTGAATATTGTAATTGGTTAAGTTCAATTGAAGGGTTAGATCCTGTTTATACCAAGCGTTTTGAAAAATGGGAAAAAATCAAACCTATGCCTAATGGATATCGTTTGCCTACTGAAGCAGAATGGGCTTGGGCTATTCGATATGAAGCAAAGAAAAGTACCACAGCTTTTCCATGGGGAAATAGACTTCCTCCGCGACGAAATTTTGGAAACTTTGCTGATGTAGCTGCTAAAAATATTACTTTGAATATTATCTCTAATTATAATGATGGTTATGCATCGACATCACCAGTAGGTACTTTCAAACCTAATTCTCTTGGAATTTATGATGGAAGTGGTAATGTTTCTGAGTGGATCAGTGATTATTATTCAATTGCAACGCCAGGACTCAGCCAAGTCTCCGTGGATCCAGATGGCCCTAATTATGGGAATAATTATGTGATAAGAGGATCAAGCTGGCGGCATGCTAATATAACTAACTTAAGAGGAAGTTATAGGGATTTTGGGAGTACTGGGAAGATTGATGTTGGATTTAGGTTGGCAAGGAATAGTAGTGATTGATATTCGAATGATAAAAGTATAGATGTTATATTGAATTGAGGATTAAATGTTAAGGATTCTATTATTAACAATATTATTTGGATGCGCTCTTGATGGCTTCTCACAAGATAGCCAAACTATTGATAGTTCGACGAATTCAATAACTGAACTTCCTGCTGATACAGAAATCATAACAAATAGTACATCTGAGAACGAGGCTGAAAAACCTCAAGATGATAATGAGTCAGAGAATTCTTTTGATTTAGATTCACAAGTTTATGACGAGGCTGAGGATATATTTGTCCCATCTGAGGAGATCCCTGCTGATGAGCCAATACAGTTTCCAACTAATATATAATATTTGAGACAATAAAAGCATAACAAAATTTTATGAGTAAATATAAATGAAAAAAAATACAATCCCAGTTGAGTTTGTTTATCAGTTATTTGCATTAATTATCTCAATAATAATTGTGCATGGTTATTACGTCTCGGTCATAAGACCAAATGCAAATCAAATAATACTTGAACAAAAAATTGAAGCTGAAGTAAATCCTAATTATGTTAAAGAGAGATCTGCCTGGGTTTTAGTTAAGGACTTTGAGCAAGAGTCGTGTTTTATATTAATGATTTGGGCTCTAGCAATTATGGGTTTCAAAATTGGCTCAATTTTGAATGAAAGGAAATTACTTGAGGCAAATTTAATATCTATATCTGATGGAATGAAGATCTTGCCTGATGATGCGCGAGATTTAGAAAGACAAATAGAGTTATTAGATGAAAAAAAACAGACAATGGTTCTCCCTAGAGCTTTACTTAGTGCCCTAAGAAGATTTGGTGCCACAAAGAATATTCAAGATGTCTCAATAACCACGCATACTATATTCGAATCTGAAGCAGAAAGGTTAGAGTCAGAGTTATCCATGATTCGTTATATCTCTTGGGCTATTCCATCGATAGGTTTTATAGGAACAGTCAGGGGGATTGGTGATGCATTGGGCCAGGCAGATATTGCTGTTCAAGGTGACATTTCTGGTGTAACTCAAAGTCTTGGGGTGGCATTTAATTCAACTTTCATTGCTCTTTTGATTAGTATTTTTTTAATGTTTTTAGTCCACCAGCTTCAGTTACTACAAGAAAGATTAGTTTTTGACAGTGAGAGTTATACAAATGACAAGCTCATTCGTCATATGAAAAACGAAACAATTTAGAGATTAGGCGAAGCTATTGTCCCATGCAACTCTATATATAAATGACATAGATATAAGTCTTCTAAATGATGATAAGATTTTGTATCGACAACCTAGTTATGTATTAAATAAAAATGGTGAGTTCTTATTTGGCTCTACTGCTCTGGCAAAAACAAGAATATTTCCTCAAAATATGCAAAATCGATTTTGGTTTGATGTTTCGAATAAAAAATACAAAATTGATGGTTATAATCAATTTTCACCTGCTGATATTGCTAGTAAAGAATTAGAATACATATTATCTTTTCTATCAAAAGGCACTCCAATATTGATTGTTGTTCCTCCATATCTTGAAAAACAGCAAGTAAGCCTAATTGTGGGGATTGCTAATGAGCTCAATATTAAAGTTATCGGGATAATAGAATCAGCAATTGCTGCAACCAGAAATGAGTACAAAGATTCAAAACTATTACACCTTGATCTACATTTACATTGCTTATCTATATCCTTATTACAGCAAGATAATGGAGTCACACTGGAAAGATCCGTTATTATAAAAGATTGTGGTATGGAGTCTTTTTATGCTCTTTGGATAAAAATGATATCAAAAGCTTTTATTAAGCAATGCAGGTTCGATCCATTGTATACAGGAGATTCAGATCAACAGTTATTTGATAATTTACCAGTGATTTTATCTCAGTCTCTAACAACGGATATAGTGCATATAGCAATCAAGAACAAAGGACAGGTTTATTCCATAGAAATAGTAGCTTCAGAATTTAGTAAGGCGGCCATCCCTCTATACAAGTTATTACTGAATAAATTGCGCTTAATTTGTGAAGCAGAGGATTTATTGGCATTTCAGTTTTCAAGTCATTTATCTAAACTTCCTGGTTTAAAAGAATTCTTAGAATCCAACTTCTCTTCCGAAATATTTAAACTTCCCGAGGAAACTACGATAAGAGGAGCTTCTGAGAGATTTTTGATAAAAGATTACGAAGGTAACTCATTGAAATTACATAAAAAGCTACCTTGGGACAAACCCTCAATTCGTATAAAAGAGTCAAGCAATAAATCAGTTATGAAAGATATACCAAGTCATATTTTATATGAATCTAGAGCATATAAGATATCTGAATTACCACTAAATATAGGTACTAATCCACCTTATGATAATCACAATATAAAGATTAAAACCAATATTGGTGGTATATCCAGACAGCATTGCTCGCTAGTAATTAAAAATAAAAAATGTCTAATAAGCGATCTAAGTCGCTATGGAACCTATCTTAATGATCAAAGAATTGAAAATTCTACTTTTTTAAGCATTGGAGACAAAATCAGAATTGGCTCACCAGGAATAGAATTTCTTTTAATTTATATTAATGAAGATCTAGATGCGTAAGAAAAGACAGACAGATATTTTTAGCTTATCTTTCCTAGATTGCATGTGCTGTGGGTTTGGAGCTGTAATTTTACTTTTTATGATTATTAATTCACAGGTCAAGGAACAGATAAATATCGATCAATTGATCCCAAAAAACAATCTGAGCAATCTTAAGCTTGAGTTATTAGAAAGTCGTAAAGAATTAATTTTAGCAAAAAGTACATTTGATGATGTTAAGCAAAAAGATACATTTATAAATGACGAGCTTGACAGGATGATTGTTCTATTAGCGAAATTAAAAGAAGAAATCAAAAATAACAATATTGACTCTTCAGTTAAAAATGAAAGCATAGAAAAGCTAAAGTTAGATATTAAAAAATTAAGTGAAGAGCGTAATGCTATGCTTTCTGTTACTCAGCGCCTGCAATCAGGAGAGAAGGTAAGAAATTATTCAGGAGAAGGTGATAGGCAATATCTTACAGGTTTAAAGGTAGGGGGAGAAAGAATATTAATTTTGGTAGATGCATCAGCTAGTATGTTGGATCGCAAGATAATTAATATCCTTAGGCGAAGAAATATGTCAGATGATCTTAAATTAAGATCATCAAAATGGCGACAAGCAATTTCAAGTGTTGACTGGTTAACAGCTCAATTCCCTCAAACAAGTAAATTCCAAATATATACATTTAATAATATGACTCAATCCATCATAGATGGAAGTGATGGTGATTGGATTGATGTTGGTAATGGTGATCAACTAGAACAAGCATTAAAGAATTTACGCAGAACAATTCCAGATGAAGGAACGAATTTAAAAGATGCTTTTTCTATTATTAATGAACTTAATCCTCGGCCTGATAATGTTATCTTGTTAATTGATAGCTTACCCACGATGAATCAATCATCAACAGAAAGAGGAATGATTACTGGTCAGGAACGCCTGAATCTATATTATGAGGCAGAAACTGAAATACCTAGTGGTATTCCTGTGAACATTCTTTTGTATCCAATGGAAGGCGATTATAATGCGGCGATAGCATATTGGTTATTGGCTTATCGAACTGGTGGTTCATTTATGAGTATCAGCAAGGATTGGCCTTAGGGTTATTACTATGAGAAAAAAAAGGAATATTGAAGCTTTCAGTCTCTCTTTTTTGGACTGCATATGCTGTGGTTTTGGTGCTGTTGTCCTATTACTTGTATTAAGTAAATTAAATGATCCAAATTTAATGATGACTGATAAGGTTTCTGAAGATTCCATAATTCTATTGACTAAGGAGATAGAGAAAATCAAGGATCTATCAGTATTAACCACAAACGAGATAGAGTTGCTTCAAAGTGATACTTCTAAAAAACAATTAGATCTTAATTTATTAAATCAAGAATTAAATGATACACAGAGTTTGTATGACAAAAGTTTACTTCAGCCAGAGTTACTCGATGCTGATGAGGGTGAACTTGAAGTGGCAAGACAAAAAATATCAGATGAAATAAAAAGACTGCAACCCGATTTTAAACGTGCTGCAAACGAAGCAATTGGGGGAATTCCAGTAGATAGTGAATATATAATTTTTGTTATAGATACTTCTGGTAGCATGCAATCCAAATGGGACTGGGCGGAAAGAAAACTGGGAGAGGTTTTAGATGTCTATCCCACCGTCAAAGGTTTGCAGATTATGAATGACAATGGACGATTTATGTTTCAACAGTACGGACGTACTTGGTTACCAGATACCCCTCAATTGAGGCAGTCAATAAAAAATACAATGCGACAATGGGCACCTTTTAGTGACAGCGATCCATCTGATGGCATTATTTATGCCATTCAATCATTCTGGGCTCCAGAGAAGAAAATCAGTATCTATGTTTTTGGTGATGAGTTTCAAGGAAATTCAATGGAAAAGGTATTGCGTGATATTGATGAAATTAATGTAGAAGACAGGAATGGCGACCGATTGGTCAGAATACATGCAGTGGGTTTTCCATATTCGTTTGGAGGAAGAAGTATCCCTCAAAGTTCCCAAAGATTTGCTGGTTTGATGCGTTTATTGTGCGAAAGGAATGGTGGAACATTTGTAGCACTGACAAATGCTAATTAAATCTGAACATCCTATGACATAAGATGTTCAGATCTTTGATTTATTCAATTATAAACACGCCCTTCATAATTGCATAATGTCCAGGAAATGTGCAAAAGTATGTATATTCAGTAGATGAGTTTAGAGCACTAATATCAAATGTTACTGAACTTTCTTGACCTCCACCTATCATTTCTGTGGCAGCAATTACTCTCGAATCATTTTCCGGTAAGTAATTTGGTGCTCCAGCCTGCATGGAAACACCAGTTAATGGCATCATATCTTCTGTGGTGCTGAGCACCCAGTTATGACCCATGAATTGTTGCGGCAGGTTACCTACATGTTTGAGTGTGATAGTTAATGATTGGCAATCAGAGCTAACACGCATTTCTTTCATATTAAATTGCATAGCATCATTTGATTCGATTACTTGAGAGCAATCTTGTGCAAATGATATATTACTTAAACTGGTTAATATCAATATCGTGGTTAAATACATAATTCTCATTTTTAATCTCCTGCCTGATACTATTGAGGCATACATTACTTTTAATTTGCTAATAAAATAGATCATTAATTACTGTTGTTCGCATTATATACAATTGTTTTACGAACCACACAAATACTCAAATCTAATTTTTGCTATTATAATACGTTGACATTTACAGAGGCTAATGGATTGTTGAAATTATTTGAAAAAAAGTGTAACAACTGCGAAAAGGACGCTATTGGCTTGAAGGAAAGTGAAATCAGTGATTACATTAATCAAATTAATGAGAAGTGGAAGCTAAGTCATAATGGTAAAAGCATCTCCAAAAGATTTAATTTTCCTGTTTACAGTAAAACAATCGCATTTGTAAATGCGGTGGCATGGATAGCGACTCAAGAGGGTCATCATCCAATGATGAGAATAGGTTATGGTTATTGTGAAGTATGCTATTCAACCACATCAATTGACGCTTTAACTGAGAATGATTTTATTTGTGCGGCGAAGATCGATTACATAATGAAAGATGAAGCATCATGAATTTACCTATTTTATCAGATATTGAAGATGCCGCAGGGCGTTTGGAGGGAATCATTCGGGAAACTCCATTATTTGAATCTATGGAATTGAATGAGGGAGCTGGCGGGAGAGTTTTTATTAAACCTGAATGCCTTCAAAGAACAGGGTCGTTCAAAATCAGAGGCGCCTATAATTTAATGTCACAATTAAGTAATAAGGAAGCTGCCCGTGGTGTAGTTGCTTTTTCTTCCGGTAATCATGCCCAAGGAGTTGCTTTGGCTGGGCAGTTGTTAAAAATAAGTACAACTATTGTGATACCCAGTGATGCGCCACCTGCGAAGATTGAGAAAACAAAGGCTTATGGCGGTAATGTTGTTCTCTACGATAGGCTTAAAGAAAATCGCGAGGAATTGGCGAGTGCAATCGCTCTTCGGAAGAATGCTATTCTTGTTCCTTCCTATGATCATAAGGATATAATTGTTGGTCAGGGGACGATGGGCTTAGAGATTATACAACAATCTCTAAGAAAGAATGTTGTACCTGATCAGGTATTGATTTGTTGTGGTGGTGGAGGTTTAAGCGCTGGCTCCGCTATCGCTATAAAAGAATTGTCAAAGGAGACAGATATATATCTTGTTGAACCTGAGGATTTTAACGATACACAGATATCCTTTAATAATGGGCATAGAGTAAGAAATAAATACTCTAAAAAATCTATTTGTGATGCACTTCTTACTGATACACCAGGTGAGCTGACATTTTCAATAAATAAGGAGCTGGCTAAAGATGTCTTAACTGTCTCGGATGAGGAGGTTCAGCATGCAATGCGCTTTGCATTTTTATATTTTAAAATGGTTGTGGAGCCGGGAGGAGCAGTTGCTTTAGCTGCCGCACTGCAGAAAAAAATTAACTGTGTTGATAAAGTAACAGCATTGGTCTTGAGTGGTGGTAACGTTGATAAAGAATTATTTGCTACAATTCAGAGAAGCAACTGATTATAAAAATAATATTTAGAACATCCCACTTGTATCAAGTGATTCATCTTTTTCATCATACCTATTAGCAATCCACTTGCCGGTAATCATCTTATTGTAGCTATGACCTGGACCAACCATCGGATATACACCAGCATCAGGATCAATTATCACCTCCAAAAAAGCAGGTCCGCTAAATTCAATAAATTCTTTTATTATTTTTTTTAAATCAGATTTTTTATCCAATTTTTTACTAAATTCAAAACCATCGGCCTCCGCAGTTTTTGTAAAATCTTTCCTATAAAGTGACTTATCACTAGCGGACATTCTTCCTTTATAATAAAGTTTTTGCCACTGGCGAACCATACCATCTCCAAAATTATTTAGGACAAGAACCTTCACCGGTAACTTATATGTTGTTGCTGTTTCAAGCTCACCAATATTCATTCTGATACTAGCATCACCATCAATATCAATGACCAGTCGTTCAGGTTGTGCAAATTGAGCACCTATTGCTGCCGGTAAGCCAAACCCCATAGTACCCATAGAGCCTGAGGTTAACCATAACCTTGGTTCTTTGTAGTCAAAGTATTGTGCCGCCCACATCTGATGCTGTCCAACACCAGTTGTAATAATAGCGTTACCACCAGTGATTTCATTTATTTCTTCTATTACCGCATATGGCTGAATTAGATTACTTTCACGATTGTAATTTAATTTATATTTATCCTTTAGATGTGCAACGTGCTTATGCCATTCATCTAAAGAAATCTCAAAATCAATTTTTTTACCAAATTCCAGTAATTTTTTTAGGTCATTTTTTAAATTACCAATATGATACCAATCAACTTGCTTTACTTTACCTATCTCAGACAGATCTACATCGAAGTGGGCAATTTTTTTGGCATTCGGTGCGAATCCTTTTGGATCACCAGCGACTCGATCATCGAATCTTGCACCAATAGTGATTAAAAAATCACAGTCTTCAACAGCGTAATTTGCTGATGCGGTTCCGTGCATACCAAGCATATGCAATGATAACAATTTGGTAGTATCGCTGGCACCAAGAGCCATAAGTGTTGTCGCAATTGGTATGCCATAACAATCGACAAATTCTCTTAATTCGTTGGTGGCATTTGCATTTATCACGCCTCCACCAGCATATATTAGTGGTTTTTTAGAGTCTTTTAATAAGGAATAAAATTTTTCGCAAGAGTTATCTTGTAATTTATTATTCATTACCGCATTGAGGCGATTTTTGTAGCCTGTGAGTGGAAGCTTGCCACTTCCTTTAAATTCTCCTTCCCAGTTCTGAATATCCTTAGGCACATCAATGACTACTGGCCCTGGTCTTCCGGTCCTTGCTAATTCAAAAGCTGAGCGAATTGTAGATTCTAGTTGTTCAGGATCAGTGACTAAAAAGATATGCTTGGAAACCGCACCCATGATTGCAGAAACAGGAGCTTCTTGAAATGCATCCGTTCCGATTGCAGTGGTGGGTACTTGGCCACATATTACCACAATAGGAATGGAGTCTGCCATGCAATCTCTTATTGGGGTGACAGTATTAGTGGCTCCTGGTCCGGAAGTAACCATTACAACACCAACTTTTCCGCTCGCTCTTGCGTATCCAGAAGCCATGAATCCAGCACCTTGTTCATTAGCTGGAACAATTAGCGGCATTGGCTGATTACCTTTCACATCTTTGTTTTCATTATTGAATCTGAAAACAGCATCATAAGTTGGCAGAATAGCTCCTCCACTATAGCCAAAAATGGTATCAACATTCTCATCAGCTAAAATTTGAACTATCATATCGGCGCCCATCATTTTTTTTCCAGCTGACGGATGTGATTTTTTGTTCTCTACTACATTCATTGTTTTGCGGTAAATTTTCCTAGATATTGAATAATTTTATTGAGTGTTTACTATATTTTATTACATTGCAATACTATTAAAACTAGGCGAACATCAATATTGCTAAGGTTAGCTTATTATATTAATAATTTGTTGGTATTTTGTATAAAAATGTAAAAAAGGAATGATTATGCGTCACGTAATATCAGTGATACTTCAGAATGAAGTTGGTGCACTAACAAGAATGACAGGCTTGTTTTCTACTCGCGGATATAATATTGAATCTCTTAATGTTGCAGCTACGGACGATAAGAATTTATCTAGAGTTACATTAGTGGTTAAAGGGACTGACAAGGCTATTGCGCAACTTAATTCCCAGTTATCAAAGTTGGTTGATGTTATAAGTATAAATGATATGACTTTAGGAGATTACTTTGAAAGGGAGTTATTGATTGTAAAGGTTAAATTAAATACTGCTGCCGATAAGAAAATTTTACCAATTATCGATGAATACAAGGGAGAGATTATTGATGACTCAATTGATAGTTTCACAATACAGTTAACTGACAATGTAAAAAATATTGATAATTTTCTCTCTAGGATTATTAATTTGGGTGACCTTCATGCGGTCGCTAGAAGTGGGAGTGTATCAGTAACAAAAGGTCAAATAACACTCTCTTCTTATGCTAACCAGAATTTGTCAAGTTGATAAAAATATGGATGGAGAGAAATTTTTTGGCTTTAAACGCATTGTAATAAAGATAGGTTCTGCATTATTAATTGATGAGAATGGCAACTTCAACACAAGCTGGCTTGAAAATATTGCTAATGAAATATCATTATTACTCAATGAGCGGATAGAAGTACTAATTGTATCTTCTGGTGCTGTAGCGATAGGCAGTGGAATTATAGGGAGAAAAAGAAGCTTAATGAATATAAATGAGCTACAAGCCGCTGCAGCAATGGGTCAAGCTCAACTGGTTATGGAGTGGCAAAGTGCTCTCAGTGATCATAATATTAAGACTGCACAAATATTGTTAACTCGCCAAGATACGGAAAATCAAAAGAGATTTTTAAACTCAAAAAATACTTTACAAGCGCTACTTAAGTTGAAAGTTGTTCCTGTTATAAATGAAAATGATACGGTTGCTACCGATGAGCTTAAGTATGGTGATAATGATCGATTAGCTGCTAGAGTTGCTCAAATGGTAATGGCAGATGGTTTGCTATTACTCTCTGATGTTGATGGTTTGTATACCAGTGATCCATCTGTAAATAAAAACACAAAACATATAACTAAGGTTGAATCTGTAACAGATGAGATATTAATGATGGCTGGATCTAAAGAATCTAATTTTGGAAGCGGTGGTATGTTAACTAAATTACAGGCCGCAAAAATAGCAATGCATGCGGGATGCACGACCATTATATCAAATGGCAATCAGGATGAGCCTATTAAGCATTTGATGGATAACGGCAAATGTTCAATCTTTCACGCTAAAGAGTCGCCTCAGGCTATCAGAAAACAATGGTTAGCAGGGTTTTTAGATACCAATGGAATGGTAATCATTGATAAAGGAGCGGAAACTGCGATAAGAAATGGTGGTAGCCTTTTACCTGTAGGTTTGAAATCAGTTTCAGGTAATTTCGAGCGAGGAGATGTGATTATTGTATCCAATCAAAAAGGAAGAGAGGTTGGAAAGGGTATTGCTTTATATTCCTCCTATGAGGCTGAATCAATCATTGGTTGTAGATCAGAGCTAATCAATGAAAAATTAGGTTATAGAGGCAAAACAGAGATCATACATCGTGATGATTTAGTTCTTTTACAAGATAATAGTCTTATTAATAATGGGAATTGGGAGAATGACTATTAAAGATATAACTACGGTAATGAGTAATATTGGTCAGTTAGCCAGAGACTCTGCTAAGAAACTTGCTCAGTGTTCTGATCAGATGAAGAATCATGCGATTAAGCTAATCGCTAGCGAATTAAAAGAGAATTCTAAAATTATTTTAGAAGCTAACAAGTTAGATTTGGATAATGCAAGAAATAGTATGCTTTCAGAATCTATGATTGATAGATTATTGTTAGATCAAATTAGGATTAACTCAATGATCCAAAGTTTACATGAAATTGTGAACATAAAAGATCCAATCAATCAAGTTCAAGCAGAATGGGAACGACCGAATGGTTTAAAAATTCAAAGAGTAACTGTGCCGCTTGGTGTAATTGGTATAATTTATGAGAGTAGACCGAACGTAACTGCTGATGCCGCCGCGCTCTGCATAAAATCTGGAAATGCCGTTATTCTTCGTGGTGGATCAGAGAGTTTTGAGTCAAATAAGGCAATCTATAATTGTATGATAAAAGCTATAGATAAAGCTGGTTTGGATTCAAATATTATCCAACTAGTACCAACAGTAGATAGAGATGCGGTTGGTTATATGCTCTCCTCGATGCATCAGTATCTTGATGTAATTGTTCCTAGAGGAGGTAAAAGCCTTGTTAAGAGAGTGCAGGAAGAAGCACGTATTCCAGTAATTGGTCATCTTGAGGGGATTTGTCATGTATATATCCATAAGACTGCAAACCTTGGAATGTCCAGAAGTGTAATCTTAAATGCTAAAATGCGTAGAACCGGTATTTGTGGTGCCGCTGAAACTATTCTAATCGATAAAGATGTAGCATCAAACATTCTCAACGATCTAATTGATGATCTACATAATGCTAATTGTGAAATTAGAGGTGATGATGAGGTTCAAAAATATTCTGAAAAAATCATTGCAGCTAATGAGGGTGACTGGTCTGAGGAGTATTTAGACGCAATCATCTCCTGCAAAGTTGTAGATAATATTCACGAAGCGATAGCTCATATTGAATGCTATGGCTCTGGCCATACTGACAGCATTATTGCTGAGGATACAGATGCTGTAGACACATTTATGCGTGCTGTGGATAGCGCAATTGTTATGCACAATACCTCAACACAATTTGCTGATGGTGGAGAATTCGGTATGGGTGCAGAAATTGGAATTGCTACAGGAAGAATTCATGCTCGTGGGCCAGTCGGTGCGATGCAGCTTACTAGCTATAAATATAACGTTTTTGGTGACGGCCAAGTCAGAAGTTAACTAGTGATTTAAGAACCCAGAGATTTGATAGCATCATTAAACAAAGCGCTAGGACGCATTGCTTCAGCTAACATTATTTCATCCGGATGATAATAGCCTCCGATATCAATGCTCCTACCTTGCGAGTTATTTAATTGTGTAATTATATCTTCTTCATTAGATTTTAGTTCTTGATTGAATTTAGTAAATAATCTCTTCAAACTTTCATCTTCGTTCTGACTAGCAAGTGCTTCAGACCAATATTTGGCCAAAAAATAATGACTATGTCGATTGTCAAGCTCGCCCACTTTTCTGGAAGGTGATTTATTTTTATCAAGAATTTTAGAATTCGCAATATCAAGTGTATGAGCTAATATTTCTGCTTTTTTGTTATTGGTCTTCCTTGCAAGATCTTCAATGGACGTCATTAGTGCTAGAAATTCTCCTAATGAATCCCAACGGAGATGACCTTCCTCGACAAATTGAGTTACATGTTTAGGAGCTGAACCACCAGCACCGGTTTCATAAAGCCCACCTCCTGAGAGAAGAGGAACAATTGATAACATTTTTGCACTGGTTCCTAACTCCAATATGGGAAATAAGTCAGTTAAGTAATCTCTGAGAACATTTCCTGTAACTGATATTACATTATGTCCTTGCTGAATTAAGTTAAGAGTTTTTTTCATTGCCTCTTTTGGTGTGAGTATTGAAATATCTAAGTTGCTAATATCTTGGTGGCTTAAATACTCATTTACTATCTTAATAATTGTATTATCATGTGCTCTATTTTCATCAAGCCAGAAAATTGCAGGTGATTGAGTTAATCTTGCTCTCTCTAAAGCTAAACCAACCCAGTTCTGGATAGGTTCATTTTTTGTTTGACACATACGCCAGATATCACCTTTGCTGACTTTATGCTCACTTAAAATTTGGTTTTTCTCATCTAGAACACTTATTGTTCCTGCTGAAGTTATTTCAAATGTTTTATCATGTGAGCCATATTCCTCAGCTTTCTGAGCCATTAAACCAATATTAGATACATTTCCCATTTTAGTGACATCAAATGCTCCATTTTGTTTGCAAAAATTTATCATCTCTTGATAAATGGTTGCATAACATCTGTCAGGAATTAGCGCTTTTGTATCATGCAATTTCCCATCAGAACCCCACATCTTACCTGAGGCTCTTATCATAGCTGGCATTGAAGCATCGATAATGACATTGCTAGGTACATGAAGATTTGTTATTCCTTTGTCAGAATCAACCATAGCCAAAGATGGTTGATGTTCATATGTGTTATCTATACTTTGCACAATTTCAGTCTGTTTTTCGAGAGGCAGTGATTTTATTTTCGATAATACATCACCGATTCCGTTTTTTGGGTCAACACCGATATCTTTAAATATTTTTGCATGCTCTTTGAATACCTTTGCATAATATGAGGTTACAGCATGACCAAATATAATCGGATCTGATACTTTCATCATAGTTGCTTTTAAGTGTAACGATAGTAAGCTTTCTTGTTTTTTTGCTGCGGAAATCTCTTCATAAAAAAACTCCTTAAGAGCAGTTATACTCATTGAAGCCATGTCTAAAATTTCATTATTTTGAACTTCTATATCATCTTTCAGTGTTGTAGTTCTGCCATCATTCTGTATTAGTTCGATCCTTAAGGTGCCAGCACCCTCGCAAATTATAGACGTTTCAGAAGAATAGAAATCATCAGTTTGCATATGAGCAACTTCAGTTTTCGAGTTACTATCCCATGCACCCATCTTATGGGGATTATTTCTAGCATAGTTTTTAACGGCTTCTGCAACTCTTCTATCAGAATTACCTTCTCTTAGGACTGGATTTACTGCGCTACCTATAATCTTTGAATATTTGTTTTTTATAACCTTCTCGAGATCATTTGTTGGGTTATCAGGATAATCAGGAATTGAGTAACCTTGATCTTGAAGTTCATTAATAGCTGATTTTAATTGTGGTATGGAGGCACTTATATTTGGTAGCTTTATGATATTTGCTTCTGGATTATTCACCAGGTTTCCAAGTTCGGCCAAATCATCTTTTATTTTTTGTTTTTCGTCTAGATTATTTGGAAAACTACTGATAATTCTGGCTGCCAGAGAAATATCTCTTGTTTCAATGTCTATTTCTGCGGATTTAGCAAAAGCCTTAATTATTGGTAATAATGAATATGTCGCCAGTAATGGCGCTTCATCAGTTTTTGTATATATAATTTTAGATTTTGTCATGATTACTTTGAGTTTTTGAGCCAGTTTGGCTGTAATTTTGAATAATTAGAATCTTATCGCGATATTTTTTGAATTATTTGGGTGGGATTATCAGTGACCCTGTAATATCCATGACGAATTTTCATCTTATTATAAACCGAATCTCTTTCTTTCTCATTCTCGTACCAATGCTGTTTTGACCAATTTGAACCTAGAATATTAGTTAAAGTATCACCTTTTGGAAGAGTAATCTTGATACCAAAATTCTTATCATTATCTTTAGTTTTCGTGGTTACATTGTGCTGATGACAGAAATTCATATTTAATTTTTTATCGTCTATGTAATGCGTATTATAACTCAGATATTAATCTTGAATCAAAAAGTCTCAAATTTATTTTTGTATTAAATTACAAAATCTATTAAAAAATTCGCTTGAGGATTTATGTAAAAAAATACTTAAAAAAATATTCATAATTGACAAGAGTAAGAAAAACTCAAGAATGGATAAACCAGATGTGAGTGTGATAATAGCCAACAGAGATGCTGAGACCATGAATACAGCATTTAAAATATTATTTGCCGCGATGATCCTAGATAGATATTTTTTATCGGCTTGTTTTTGGATATTTGCATATAAAGGCACACTAAATATCCCCCCACTCGCGCCGATCATGATGAGGTCAAATATGATCCGCCAATTATTTGGTTGATCAAGGAATATTGAGATACTTGTTATTTGTTCTAGGTTATTTGATGGTGTTGCAAAATATAAATCAAGAACAAATATTGTGAGCCCAGCAGCGCCAATTGGTATAATGCCAATTTCGACCTGATTATTAGACAGTTTTTCGCAAGCAAGAGAACCAATTCCGATACCAATTGCAAAAGTGGCTAATAATAATGTTGTAATTAATTCATTACCATTAATTATATTAAGTGTGTATGCAGGTATTTGAAGTGTTATAGCTGATGCGTAAAACCAAAACCACGAAATACCAATGATGCAAAGAAAAACCTTTTGATCTTTTTTGCTATAAGTAATGCTCTTTTTAATTTCGGAGAAAATATTCCAATTAATATGCAAATTTGGATCTGTAGCTGAAGTTGTTGGGATTTTTCGACTTGCGAAATATCCAAGAATAGAGATTGAGATTAGCCAAATAGCCAGAGAATAGTCATTATCTTGACTAGAGGAAACAGCGAGTCCACCAATCACCAGTCCCAGTATAATTGCAATATAAGTGCCTGATTCGACTAGGGCATTTCCACCAATTAACTCATTAGAATTTAGTTTTTGAGGTATATAGGCATATTTTACTGGGCCAAATAAAGCAGATTGGAACCCCATTAAAAATAGGATCACTAACAGATAAGAGTAATTGCCCGTTAGTAATGAAATTCCAGCCAATAACATAAGCCCAATTTCTAATAATTTTACTGATCTTATGAGTACCGATTTTTCAAATTTATCTGCTAATTGTCCTGCAATTGCTGAAAATAAGAAATAAGGCAAAATAAATAGTGCGCCAGCAATATTTGCTAGCTGACTCGCATTTAACCCAAGTATTTTGATGCTTTTAAAAGTTAATAAAATAATCAAGCCATTACGGAAAATATTATCATTAAATGCACCTAAGAATTGAGTTACAAAAAAAGGTGCAAAACGATTTTGCTTGAGTAGCATAAATTGATTAAATTTACTCATGGTTGTTTGAGATTAATAAGAATATTTTACTACTATTTATATTCTAGAATTAATTGATCTTCATTGTATTTAGGGGCGAATGCATCACTCAAGCGATACGTCCGAGTACTTTCTGATTTACCAGAATTCGAGGAATTTTCCATGCCGGGGAGCGATGGGAGTTGATGAGTTTGTGCTGTCAGTTTTTGGACAAACGTATTTGCCGCCATAGGAGCTGCATTACCTGTGGCTAAGAAAATCTGATCAGGTGTGATACTTGTTGAACTGTAAAAAGCAGCATTACTTCGTCGATCCATTGTCAATGAGGCTCCTTCGAGAGACATACCAGCAAACAAACCTCTACTTCGAGAGTATGAGTATATTTCGGCGTTAAATCTTAAATCAGTTGCAGCTGCTGTATGCCTACCGATTGGTCCAGCGGCAACAGAGGCATCAACCCCTAGTGTTAATTTACCATTACTGATTCCATCAACACCTTTGCGTGTCTTAAATACAAGTATGCTATCTGTTGATTGAGCACCAGCTTGAAGCCCTAAACTTCCGCCTGTGAGCGTAATAAATGCAGGGTTACTCCATGAGTTATCATCATTACGAATAACAATAATTCCTTTACCTCTTCGAATCCCCAGCACTGCCCCTACTTTGAGCACATTAGGAAATACAGCAATTGCATAGGCCCTTGAAAGTAATGCAGGAGGAACAGATCGCTCTGGAATACGTAAAATTTGATCTATTACATCGGTTGCATCCAGAACACGTTTCTCCTGACTGTTTGCGGCAAACAGTGTTGCTGATGAGAGAACTGTATAAATTGCGGTAATTATTATTAATCTTGAAATCATTATAATACCCAAATATTTAATAAGATTGATTTATAGAGCGTTATCATCAGTTTCACCAGTTCTAATTCTAACAGCTTGTTCAAGATTAGTGACAAATATCTTCCCATCACCTACCTTACCCGTTTTAGAACTATTTATTATTATTTCCAGCGTTTCTTCCAATCGATTATCACTGATAGCTATCTCAATTTTTGTTTTAGGAAGAAAATCAACAACATACTCGGCACCACGATAAAGCTCAGTGTGACCTCTTTGGCGTCCAAATCCTTTCACCTCTGTGACAGTCATTCCGTTAATACCTATCTCATTGAGGCCATTTCTTACATCATCCAAGCGAAACGGTTTTATTATGGCTGTTACTAACTTCATTTTTTTCCCTAAATTCCAAACTACATTGATTATAAGGAGAACGAGAAGGAATTACAGCTAATTAGAGTCATTTTTATAGGCTTCATCTATAGCTGAGTTTTAATTAGACTGCTATTATTAGGTTATATGAGTAAAACTTTGATAAAAAACGGGTTTGGAGTGCAAAGCTTATTATTCAATGGTTGCGCCTGTTTGTATGTATTAATTTCTTATTCGTTAGGTGTATATGGATTATTTCACGAAAGTATAGGTTTGAATATTTTTTTTACAATTGTGTTGGCACATGGAATGATTATTGCGGCATATCTTGTTCATGAATGCGGGCACAATTTAGTATTTAAGAAGATGCGGTATAATACTTACCTAGGAAAATGTTTAACCTGGATTTGTGGGGCTTCTTATGGAACTTATGAGGATATTCGATATAAGCATTTTCGTCATCATATCGATAATGATGATGTTGTTTGGTTTGATTATGAGGAGTTTTTCAGAAAATATCCGATTGTATTGAAAATTACTCAGTTCTTAGAATGGTTATATATTCCGGCCCATGAATTAATAATGCATTTCATCATGGCATTTACTTCATTTATAGTTCCAGAGAGGCGTAATCAAAGAGTCAGAAACATAGCTGTATTAATCTTGAGAGGCTCTATCTTTATATTTTTATTGAGTTATTATCCTCGAGTTGCTTTTTTCTATATTTTATCTTATTTAATAATGATGACTGTTTTGAGATTTATGGACAGTATTCAGCATGACTATAGCTATAATTTAACTTTATTTAGCAAGGAAAAATCCCTCAGAAAAGGTGATTTTGACTGGGAGCAAGAACATACATTCAGTAATCCGATTTCGACTAAAATTCCTGCTCTTAATTGGATTACATTAAATTTTGGTTTTCACAATGCCCATCATGCTGATATGACGATTCCATGGTACAAACTACCTCAAAAACATAGTCAGCTATTCGGCGATAATTCCATTAATTATGTTCCTTTTTTTGCGCAACTAAAAATTTTTCATAAACAACGAGTAAATCGAATTATCGATAATCATCAAGAAGATTCGCCTATGGGTTATGATTATTTAATTGCAGCTAGAAAGGCAAATGTATCTGGTGGTAATGCGGCATCATTCCTAACCTCTTTTTGAATTATTAGGATTACTTAATTGCAAAAAATAAAGATTTATCAATCTCTTTGGGGAATGGAGCAAAGAGTTCCAGGTAAAAGTGAACCATCTTTAGAATATAATTTTGAAAAAGCAAAAAAAGCAGGATATGACGGCTTATGCCTTGACCTAAGTGTTCAAGAAATAACAAAATATCCAGAAATTCATTCTTTATATGACAAATTTCAGCTAGATTGTATGATAAATGCTTTCCCTGAAACACCTGATGATATGCAGCCACTGATATCATTGGCAAAAGAGTTAGATGCACCATTAATGAATATTATAAGTGGTGTTACACCCTTGAGGCCAGATGATGCAGTGTCCTGTGTCAGAAGATGGATGAAAGAAGCTGCTGACGTTGATTTAAAAATTCTTTTTGAGACGCATAGGGATAGCTTACTAAATGATTTATTTTTCACATTACAGATAATGAAATTAGTTCCAGAAATGAGATTATGTGCGGATTTATCCCATTTTGTTATTGACAGAGAGCTGAGACTGCCCTTACCTGAGCGAGATAAAAGATATATTGATGATGTGCTTGAACGCTCAGACTGCTTTCAGGGGCGTGTCGCGAATAGAGAGCAAATTCAAATTCAAATTCAATTTCCTCAGCATAAAGAGTGGGTTGAGCAATTCATGGTTTGGTGGAAAGATGGGATTAGAATGTGGAGAAAAAGAAATAATGAGAATGCTACCCTGATATTTTTATGTGAGTTAGGTCCAAGACCTTATGCCATAACTGATAAATATCAAAAGGAATTGTCTGATCGCTGGGAAGAAGCGCTATTAATAAAAGGGTGGATAGAGAACATTTGGGCTGAACTTGAGGCTGAGTAATCAAAGCAATTAAAGGATGACAATGACTAATCTAAAAGATAAAACAATATTTATTTCAGGCGGTAGCAGGGGTATAGGACTTTCAATCGCAAAACGTGCCGCTCAAGATGGAGCGAATATTATTGTCGCAGCGAAGACTTCAGAACCACACCCAAGTTTACCTGGTACAATCTTTACAGCCGCTGATGAAATTAAAGAAGCGGGTGGGAAAGCCCTACCTATAATTTGTGATATACGCTCAGATGAGCAGGTTCACACAGCTGTTGAGGCTGGAGTGAGAGAATTTGGTGGTATTGATATTTGTATTAATAATGCCAGTGCTATTTCTTTAACACCCACCATGCACACTCCTATGAAAAGATTCGACTTAATGCAACAAGTTAACACTAGAGGTACTTTTCTGGTCTCACAAACCTGTATTCCATATTTAATTAAATCAGAAAATCCGCATATTCTTAATTTATCACCACCATTAAATTTAAATCCTCGATGGTTTGGGTCGCATTGCGCATATACTATTGCTAAATATGGAATGAGTATGTGTGTTTTAGGTATGGCTGCTGAGTTTGAAGAGCAGGGGATCGCTGTCAATGCGTTGTGGCCAAGAACAGCTATTGCAACTGCTGCTGTGAAAAATTTACTGGGTGGTGATGAGATGATAAAGCACTCGCGAAAGCCAGATATTATGGCAGATGCTGCTTATATTATCTTAACGAAGAAAAGCTCAACCTTTAGCGGTCATTTTTGTATAGACGATGAAATTCTAATGGATGCTGGCATGGAAAATCTTGAACATTATGCTATAGAGCCAGGTGTTGACCTTGTGCCAGATTTTTTCTTGGATTGAATAGCACATGACTGATCGTCAGCGCAGATTTGAGGGCACAAAAGAAGTTATTGAGGCCCATAAGTTGGATTTGCATCGTTTGAATGAGTTTCTTTGCGCTTTTTTATCAGATTATGAGGGGCCTCTTGAGATAAAGCAGTTTAAAGGTGGTCAATCCAATCCTACTTATTTATTAGAAACACCAGTAAAAAAATATGTCTTGAGAAAAAAGCCTCCTGGTAATTTACTTAAATCTGCACATGCGGTTGATCGTGAGTATCGTGTAATCTCTGCATTAAATCAAATGGGATTTCCTGTACCAGAACCATATTTATTTTGTGAGGATAATGACATTATCGGCACTGAGTTTTATTTGATGGAGTATGTAGAAGGGCGTATATTTTGGGATCTTGATTTGCCAAAGATTAGTTATGATGAGAGAGAAGCTGTGTATGATGATCTTAATAGGGTTTTAGCAAAACTTCATAATTATGATCATAAATCACTTGGCTTATCAGATTTTGGTCCAGCTGGTAATTATTTTAGTCGTCAAGTTTCACGTTGGTCGAAGCAATATAGAGCATCTGAAACCCAAGCTATCCCTGAGATGGATTATTTAATTTCATGGTTACCTGAGAATATCCCAATAGAGAACTCAGTCGCTATTGTTCACGGTGATTATCGTTTAGATAATTTAATAATTCATCCAACCGAACCAAAAATAATTGGAGTATTGGATTGGGAATTGTCAACTATTGGAAATCCTCTTGGAGACTTCACATATAATCTATTGGCATGGCAGATGCCTGATATAGGAATTGGCACTGCTGGTTTATATGGAAGTGATCTCGAAAAATTGGGTATACCTGATGAAGAAAAATATATTGAACTATACTGTGAAAGAACAGGTAGATCCAAAGGGTTGCCTGATCGTGAATTTTATTCTGCTTATAATTTTTTTCGCATTGCAGCAATTTTACAAGGTATTGCTGGCAGGATAAGAGACGGCACAGCGGCTAGTTCAGAGGCGATGAAGATTGTAAAGGCAGTTGAACCATTGGCAAAATTAGGTGCCAGTTATGCCATAAAAGAAAGGACATAATATAGATTGTTAACATGATTTTAGAGAAAGTATTTAAGGTGAATAATGAATAAGAGAATCTGTTTTTCTATTAAAGACAATGTTGCTGAAGTTAAATTAAACCGAGCAGATAAACATAATGCTCTAGATCATGAAATGTTCGAAGCAATCATTAAAGCAGGTGATCAAATAGCCCAAGATGATTCGATAAGGGCGGTCTTACTATATGGAGCGGGAGACAGTTTTTGTGCTGGTATAGATTTAACAATGTTTGCAGACGAAGGTTTGGCTAAAGATTTTACCAAAAGAATGAAACCTCGCGATCATTCCTTGGCCAATTACTACCAAAGTGCCGCATATGTATGGCGTGAGATACCTGTTCCTGTTATAGCAGTATTGCATGGTGCAGTATATGGAGGTGGACTTCAGATTGCCTTGGGTGCAGATATCCGCTATGCCAACGTTAATATGAAATTATCAATCATGGAAATTAAATGGGGCATTATTCCCGATATGTCAATGACAACATCACTACCTTATTTGATGGGTATTGATAAAGCATTAGAAATGGCAATGACTGCCGATATTTTGGACGCTAATGACGCTTTTAATAAGGGCCTAATTACCGCCATCGAAGACAAACCTCTAGAAAAGGCAAGAGCTTTGGCAGGAAAAATTGCAAATAAATCTCCAGATGCTATTCGTTCAATTAAGCGTTTATTTTATCAAACATGGCACAGAAATGATGAATTCTCACTTTCCCTTGAAGCGCAATTGCAATTGCAAATAATGGGAGGAAATAATCAAATAGAGTCAGTTCAATCATCATTATCAGGTGCTAAGCCAGATTTTTCTAATTCAAAAATATAAAGGGAAGATTGGTATTAAAAAATGGTATTAAAAAACGAGAATGAACAATTTCAAACTGTGGATTACACTCAAGATGATTCAGTAGTTGTAATCACTATAAATCGTCCAGAAGCGATGAACTCCTTTAATGCACAATTACGATCTGATTTGTTGCGCGCATTAAAAAAAGCTAAATTGGCAAATGATGTTAGGGTTATAATAATCAAAGGTAATGGTAAGAATTTTAGTGCTGGCGCTGATCTAAAAAATACTGAAGATGTGCAAAAATCACTCGAAGAGGTACTTAATAATGAGTATCGACCTATTTTTGATTTAATTAGTAACATCGATATTCCTGTTATTGCCTCTGTGCATGGTTCTGCCGCTGGTATTGGCTTATCACTCGCATTGTGTTGTGATTTAATGATTATGAGCGACGATGCTTTCCTGCTTGCTCCTTTTACATCCATTTCATTGGTTCCTGATGGAGGAATGAACTGGTTCTTAGTTCATCAACTTGGTTATCGAAAAGCCTTTCAAGTATGTATAGAGTCCGATAGGATTGATGCTAAATATTGTGTTAAATATGGCCTAGCAAATAAATGTGTTCCATCAGAAGCTCTTGATTCAGAGACATTAATTTGGGCAAGAAATATTGCCAAAAGAGCCCCATTGTCAGTCACAGCTACTAAGAAAATAATGAAGTATGCAGCGAATCATTCTTGGTCTGAAACTTATGATATGGAAGTGCCTGTTCAACAGAAGTTGATAGATTCAAATGATTTTAAGGAAGGGGTTAAAGCTTTTATCGAAAAAAGAGAACCAAGATTTAATGGTGATTAAATATATTTTTTATTGGAGAGGCTAATTTGATGAATTTATCTTTTATAGGGCTGGGCGTGATGGGTTATCCTATGGCTGGTTTTCTGGCGAATGCTGGTTATCAAGTTACTGTTTTTAATCGCACTGAAAGCAAAGCTAAGAAATGGTCTCAGGAATTCAAAGGGAGTTATGCGCTCACTCCTCTTGAGGCATCAAAAAATGCTGATATTATTTTCACTTGTGTGGGAAATGACGATGATGTGAGGCAAGTTATATTAGGGCCTAAAGGAGTTATTCATGGTCTCAAAAATAACGCAATCGTCGTTGATCATACGACTGCATCATCTGTTCTAGCAGAAGAACTTGATAACTATATATCTGACGCAGGAGGTTCTTTTATAGATGCACCTCTATCTGGCGGACAGGCAGGTGCCGAATCAGGGCAATTGACCATTATGGTTGGCGGTGAGGAAGCAATTTTTACTAAGGTTAGTCCTGTGATGAATAATTATGCGAAAGCTTGTACATTAATTGGGGGGGTTGGTTCTGGGCAGAAGGCCAAGATGGTTAATCAGATTTGTATCGCTGGTCTAGTTCAAGGTTTAGCAGAGGGATTGCATTTTGCTAAACGTGAAAAATTGAATATTGAAGCTGTAATTAATGCCATCTCGAAAGGGGCGGCTCAGTCATGGCAGATGGAAAATCGCTGGCAAACCATGATAAAAGATGAATTTGAATTTGGCTTTGCAGTAGAATGGATGCGTAAAGATCTTGAAATTGCACTGGATGAAGCTAATCGTATTGCAGCTAATATAAAAGTAACTGCTTTAGTAAATGAGTATTACAAAGAAATTGAGAGTATTGGTGGCAAACGATTTGATACATCGAGTCTAATTAAACGTTTAGAGCCTTAATTTATTATTGAATAAATTTTTTATCCTGTTTAAGATCCATATTCCATCAGGGGTGATCCATTGGATCTGAGATTCGTGATATTTCATGGGAAGTATTATATCGAGAACCCTTAGAACCTGACCCAGGTAATACTGGCGTAGGAAGAGGACATATAATATGGTCAGATTAGTTTCTGCGAAATTGCAAATTGTTCAATTTATTATTTGCTTATTATTCGTGAGTTCAGTTGTTGCTCAAAATACAATTGATGAAATTACCGTTACTGCTGACTTTAGAGTAAGACCAGAGCTTGATATTCCTTCAAGTATAAGTGTTCTGGATAAAGTTTTTATTGAGAAATCTTCAACACAACATTTTCAAGATCTTATCTATACTATCCCAAATCTCAATTGGTCTGGAGATGGAAATCGTCCTCGTTATTTTCAAATAAGAGGCATTGGAGAATTAGAGCAATATCAGGGAGCTCCTAATCCTTCAGTTGGTTTTTTGATTGATGATATCGATTATAGTGGTATTGGTTCCATTGCAACGTTGTTTGACATTGAGCAAGTTGAGGTATTGCGTGGGCCACAGAGCGGAAGATATGGAGCAAATGCACTTGCAGGTCTAATTTATATGCGAAGTGCCGCTCCACCTGAAGAATTTTCTAAAAAAATCCAATTAAGAGTGGCTCAAGATAACGAAATTGCAGCTGGATTTGCCTTTGGGGGCCCGATAGATATCTCTGAGACTGCAAGGTACCGGATCAGTATGCATCGTCATCAAAGTAATGGATTTCGTAATAATTCATTTTTGAGACGTAAAAATACAAATCAGAGAAAAGAAACCTCATTACGAGGAAAGTTAATTTGGAATGTGAGGGAGGATTGGGCATTTGATTTAACTACAATGTTTGTTGACATTAATGATGGGTATGATGCTTTTTCAATCGATAATTCTATGACGATGTTATCTGATAAGCCAGGTAAGGATGCTCAGAAAAGTAGTGGAGCTTCCATAAAGGTAATTTATTCGGCATTTGATTCACATACTATTGAACTAATTTCATCATTGGCACATTCAATAATTGATTTCTCTTATGACGCTGATTGGGGTAATAACTTTGCATGGGCTCCAATTACCTATGATTATGAAACAAAAAATAATCGCAAAAGACAAACTGTTTCTCAAGAAATTAGATTTATTTCATCAGAGTATACCGGTTCATTTATCAATGCATCCCAATGGTTATTTGGTCTAAACTTATCAAAACTAGATGATGATTTGGTTACAAAAAATACTGGTATTTATAATGACCCTATATATGTTTATGAGGACTCTTTAAACACTACTCTTAAAAGTGAATATGCTGCAACGAGCTTATCATTGTTTGGGCAGTTAAATTTCAATGTAAATGAATCTGGTTTATTGACGTTTGGTTTGAGGATGGAAAACAGAAATGTAGAATATAATGATACGGAAAATCTAGATATTGGACCCAGTGAATTTATGACTGGAGGGGATGTCACATATTTGAATAATATTTCTGAGAATCTTAATGGATATATTACATTATCACAGAGCTATAAAGCTGGTGGCTTTAATTTAGGTGTTATCCCAGAAGGTCAGCGTAAATTTAATCAAGAAAAACTGATAAATATTGAAGTTGGCATTAAATCAATTTGGGATGAGGGGCGAATCAGGCTCAATGGTTCACTCTTTTATAATCGTCGTGAAGATCAGCAAATTAGAACTTCTATGCAATTATATGCCAATGATCCATCATCATTTATTTTCTTTACAGGTAATGCAGCAAAAGGTAAGTCAATTGGATCTGAAATAGAAGCTCGCTGGATCCCTAATGATAGATTAGAGTTATATTTCAATGCTGGACTTCTTCGGGCAAAAATTGAACAGTATAGTGGTCCTGATACCACTTTAAATGACAGAAGTGCAGCTCATGCACCAGCGTATACCGTGAGTTCCGGTTGGGAATATCGATATCCTTCTGGGATATTTGTAATGATGTC
>Ga0055584_100000938_pt1 | contig 28171 bp, 15 predicted proteins | sample OSDHelmetaG_FD_58716 | JGI IMG/M metagenome (GOLD analysis project Ga0055584, IMG submission 58716) | Pelagic marine sediment microbial communities from the LTER site Helgoland, North Sea, for post-phytoplankton bloom and carbon turnover... | ecosystem: Environmental > Aquatic > Marine >... | reverse complement strand
GCTGTTGTTGCCGCTGCTCGCGGTGCGGCGCCGCGTCAGCGCCCGGTGATCACCAGCGGCAGGCCGGTTGCTCGGAGCGGGCCTTCCAAGACGTCGGCGTCGCCGATGACGACGACCGCCAGCTGAGGGTCCCGCAGCAGGAACTTCGCGGCGGCGGTGACGTCGTCGGGGGTCACGGCGGCGAGGCCGTCCAGGCGCTCCTGCAGGCTGCCGGGATCGCGGCCGGCGATGGACTCGGACGCCAGCAGCCCGATGGCGCCCGCGTTGGTGGAGAACGCCGTCGACGCTGCGCCCCACACGGAGTGGCGGGCGCGATCGAGCTCCGCGAGCGTCAGCGGGCGCGCCCCGGTGAGCGCCGCCAGCTCGTGGCGGATGAGCGTCACCGCCTGGGCGGCGCGGTCCATCTGGACTGAGGCTTCGGCGCGCAGCAACGTGGCTTCGGGTCGCTCGAGCAGCTGGGTGCTCACCCCGTACGTCATCTGGTGGTCTTCGCGCAGCACCGCGTCGAGGCGGCCCGTCAACGGCAGCGCGAGGGCTGACTCCAGCAGGTGCAGGCCCGGGCGCAGGGCAGCGGGGGCCGGCTCGGTCGCAAACCCGGCCACGATGCGGGCCTGCTCGGCGCCGGTGCGGTGCACCAGGAGCAGCGCTTGGCCCTCGGGGAGCTCGGCCGTGCGCCCCGTGGACTCGGGTCGGCGGCCATCCCAGCTCTCGATTGCGCCCCGCAAGGCGCGGTGCAGCTCCTTGGCCGTCGTGTCGCCGGCCACGAACAGCCGCGCCCGGTTCGGCGTGAGCCAGCGGTCGATGAACTCGTCCACCTCGTCCCGCGTGAGGCCCCGAAGCGACCGCTCGGTCCCGAAGCGGCTGCGCGCGAGGGGGTGCCGGTCCAGGAGCAGGCGGAACCAGAGCCGGCGGGCCAGCAGGTCGGCTTCGCCCTCTTCGGCCTTCAGCCAGTCCGTGCGGCGCCGCACGGCCCGGGTCACGCCCTCGGAGGGGACCCGGGGTTTCCCCAGCACGGTCCCCAGGGTGCTCCAGACCCCGTGCTGGTCTTCGGGGCGCACGGCGAAGGTGAGCCACGCGGCCGACTCGCTGACGCTGAAGTCCAGGTCCCGCGCCCGGCGCTCCAGCCACACGCCCTCGGCGCCCGTCGGGTCTCGCTCGGAGCCGTGCAGCAGGGTGGCGGTGGCGACGCTGGCGAGCCCGGCCTGCTCCTCGGGCTCGGCGGAGGGCCCCAGGGGCCAGAGCATCGCGGATTCCACGGCCGCCACCCCGTGCCGCTCCACGAGCCACGCCCGGGCACCCGACCGGTGCTCGATGGACTGGATCGGCGGAAGCTGCGGGGGCTGGATGTCCGGGGGCGGGGGCTCCGCGAGCAGCAGGCACAAGGCGACGAGCAGGCTCACTGCCAGGCCCCCACCGGCGGCCAGACGGGGCGCGCGGGGGCCGACCGGGGGCGCTCGGACGCGATGACGATCGTCGCGGACTCGGGCCGCAGCCAACGGCGGACCGCGGCGGCGACGTGGCTCCGCTTCACGCCGAGCTGACGCTGCGCCAGGGCCGGGGCCTGTTGGCTGTCGCCGTACACCCGCCAGGCCAGCTGCATGCGCGAGGCGCGCGTCAGCGGGCTGTCCAGGGCGCGGGTCAGGTCGAAGCGCCACGCGTCGCGGGCGTCCACGAGGGGCTGTTCGTCGAAGCGGCCGCGGGCGACCTCGGCCAGGGCCTCGAAGACGGCGGCGACCACGGTGTCGGCGGGGAGCGCCCAGGTGTGATCGACGGAGATCAAGTAGTAGCTGCCGAGGTCCTGGGAGACCTGGCCGGCGTCGATCCCCTGCAGCTCCTGGATCTCGTCGCCCAGGACGCCGGCGTACAGGACAGGCCGGGTGCCCCCGGTGAGCACCTCGTGGAGCAGGTCCAGCGCGGCGTCGTCGGACTCCCCCAGGGCTGGCGAGGGCCACGCGATCACCAGCCGGGCGTGAGGCTCGTTGGACTTGATCCACTTGAAGGACGCGGCGCGGGCGGCGGGGACCGGGGGGCGCTGGCGGCGGGTGGAGGCCTTGTCGATGCCGCCGAACCAGGTCTCCAGCCGGGCGGCGAGGCCAGTGGGGTCGACGGGGGCGACGAGGCTGAGGCGGGCCGCCCGGGGGGCGTACCGTTCGGTGTGGAATGCCGCCAGCGCGGGCAGGGTTGCGGCGTCCAGATCGGCCAGCCGCTCCCGCAGTTGCTGGTTGTAGGGGTGGTGGCCGTACAGCGCGTCCTCGACGGCCAGGGCGGTGCGCCCGGCCACGGAGTCGACGTACCGCTGGCTCAGCTCCTGCCGCACGATGGCTCGCTCCCGGTCCAGATCGCCTTCGTCCAGCGCCGCCGCCAGCGTCTCCATGCGGTCCGCCTCGAGCCACAGCACGGTGTCCAGCCCCGCCGCGGGCACGACGGTCGAGAAGCAGGTCTCGTCCTGACTCGTGGTCGCGTTGGTGAATCCGCCCATGGACTGCACGCGGGCGGAGAAGTCGCCGCCCCGCTCGGTGCCCGTGAACATCAGGTGCTCGAAGAGGTGGGCGAACTCGCGCTGGCCGGGCGCCTCGTCGGAGCTGCCGACCTCGTAGCAGAGGCGGACCGCGGCGACGTCGGAGTCCGGGGCCGACTGGATGGCGACCCGCAGCCCGTTGCTGAGGGTCGTCGAGGAGTGGTGGAGGGGGTTCGCCGGGGCGGGGGCCAGCACCAGGACCAGCGCGGCGAGCAGCGTCCGGGTCACTCGGGGGGGCCCAGGATCTGGGTGAGGAGCCGGGCGAGTTCGGGGTCGCGGCCGTCGTCGCGCAAGGGGGTGAGGGCTTCGTCGATGGCCGCGAGGGCCTTGCGATCGGCGCCGTCTCGCAGGATCAGGGCGCCCTCGGCGGCGGCGCGGCGGGTGGCGGCGTCGGGGTCCACGAGGGCTTCGGCGAGGACCTCCCAGACGTCGCGGTGGCGGGTGGCAGCGAGCAGGCGCAGAGCGGCGGGGCGGGCGCGGCGGCGCTCGCTGGCGAGGGGGAAGAGCGCGCGGGCGACCGCGACGCCGTCGGTCCGGCGGATCACCTGTTCGACGGCGGCCTCGGCGGCGTCGCGGAGCAGGCGGGTGGGGCCGTCGAGGGCATCGACCAGGACCGAGGCGGCGCCGGGGCCGCCGATCCAGCCCAGGAGCTGGGCGGCGGCGGCGCGAACGCGGGGGTCGTCGTCGCGCTGCATCCGGGCGGCGGCTTCGGTGGCCAGGCCGGGCAGGCGGGCATCGGCGTCGGCGTCGGTGTCGGCGGCGGCGGCGATGGCGGCGGCGAGCTTCAGGGCGGCGGCTCGGACGGGGGCCGAGTCGCTGGCCAGGTGCTGGGCGGGGAGGGGATGGAGCGCGGCGATGGAGGCCACGTCGCCGTCGGCGGCGAGCTCGGCGAGCCAGGCGAGGGCGAGGGCGGCGATGGGCGGGCGGGCGGCGGCAGCGACCAACGCGTGAGCGGCCGCTTGGCGGGCGCCGGGGGTGCGGGCGGCCGCATCAACCCGGCCGCGGGCGGCGGCGACGTCGGCGGGGCGGCGGGGATCCAGCGACTGCAACGCGGCCTCCAGCTCGGGGCCGCCTCCCCGGGCAGCGCTCCAGGCGCCGATGAGCGAGGGTCCGCCGGGCTCGTCGCCGTCGGCCAGCGCGGGGTCTACGAGGATGCCGGCGAGGCGGGACGGGGTCTGGGAGGCGAGCTGGGCGGGCAGGCCCACGGCGGCTTCGGTGCCCCGCAGCGCGAGGCCCGTGCCCGAGCCCCAGGCTCGGCCCGTGTCCGCGGAGGTCGCGGCGCCATCGCGGACGCCGAGCACACCCAGGCAGCCGCCGGCGGCGGCCCCTTGGGCCAGCTCCCGGGCCATCAGGCCGCTGGTGCCGTCGGCGTCGAGCAGCGCGCCCACGCCGGCCCGGGCGCATGCTCCCTGCCCGAGGTCGGCGGCGGCGTATCGGTCTTCGCCCCGCAGGTCCACGAGCAGGCCCAGCCCGCCGAGCTGTGCGGCCCCCTGGACGCCGTGGCCGCCGGCGTAGGCGTCGTCCCCGGCCGGATCTGCGAGCACGCCGAGGCCTCCGCCGAGGCCGTCGAAGAGGCCCCAACTGACGCCCTGTCCGGGGTTGGCACCCCAGCCGCGCCAGGTCCGCGACGCCGGTGAGGCCAGCGTGTACGCCGTGTCGCCGGGGTTGCCGACGAGCACGCCAACCCCCGCCGGGCCGCCGGTGCCCTGGGCGAAGCCGGCCGCGTCGACGCCGTCGCGCTCGGCGCCGTCGAGGCGCAGCACGCCGGCCCCAAACGCCGCGAACCCCTGGCTTCCGCGCCCGCCGGTCATGCGGTCGGCGCCGCCGCCGTCCCACCAGCTGGCCACGCCGAACGCCGCGCCGCCCTGGCCCAGGTCGCCGCCCCGGTGGGTGTCGTCGCCGCCCCGGTCCACGCCCGCCGACACCGAGAACAGCGCGCCCCCGGCGCCCACGTGCCCGCTCTGCCACACGTCGGCGCCGCCCAGATCGATCCAGCCCCGCACCGCCGGGATGCCCGCGGGGGTCCAGTCGTCGGCCCGCGAGGTGCCGATGCGCCACTGGTCGTCCCCACCGGGGTCGAGCAGCAGGATCGGGTCGCCGGTGCCCGAGTTGTTCGACGCGGTCCCCAGCCACACTTCGCCCAGGGCGGTGGGCAGGATGGCCGGCGCCGTCGGCCAGGCCGTCGGGGGCAGCGCCGCGAGGGTGGCCGCGCCGGTCGCGATGGCCTCGGCCCACTCGGCGCCGGCGAGCAGCAGCCCGCCGCGGTCGATGCGCTCCCAGGCGTTGCCCAGCGCGTCGGCGTCGGTCGCCCGTTCCGCGTCGGTGGGCCACCCGTCGGGGTCCATCCAGCGCCGCAGCACGGTGACCAGCACGTCGCGCTCGGCGTCGTCGATCCGGCGGAGGGACGCCTCCACCCGGCACTCGGCGAGGGCCGCGGCGTCCAGCAGGGCCCCGGCGGCGGCGTCCAGGGCCGGGTCCATGGAGTCGCGCAGGTCCCGCGCCTCCCGCTTCGTCCAGCGCTCGCCGCGGTCTTCGGCGTCGCGAAGCATCCGGTCCACCAGCCCCAGGCCGGTCGCGTACTGGTGCTTCGTGTCGGCGCAGGCGTCGGTGCCCGGCTCCAGCTGCGCATCGAGCAGGGCGCCCAGCGCGGGCGGGGCCGGGCGGGTGCTGCGGACGGCGAGGGCGTCCATCAGCCCCGCCGCGACGCCGTCGATCTCCAGCACGCCGGCCTCGGCCGCCGTCGCCGCGGCCGGGCGCCAGCGGTCGTCACGCTGGATCCAGCGGCGAACGAGCTCCAGCTCCGCCGGCTCGGCGCCGGCGTCGGCCAGCGCGGCGGGCACCGCCAGGTCCGCGTTGGGGGGCAACAGATCGGCGTTTGCGGACGCCGGCAAGAGCAGGAGGATCCAGAGCACGCGGCAGTCTATCGCCGCGGAGCAGGGCACGGCAGCGCGCCCCCCTCGACCCAGTCGGCCAGCCGCGCCGCGGTCCACGCGTAGACCCCCGCGCCGGGGTGGATGTGCTCGCCCTGCTCGCCGAACGGATGCTCCGCGTCGCGCAGGTCCAGCAGCGGGATGCCGGCTCGTTCCAGGGTCTCCACGCCCACCTCCAGCTTGTCCTGCAGCCCCGGCAGCGGGACGTAGACGCCAAAGGGGAGGACCCCGTCGTGCTGCAGCCGGGTCAACGCCTGCAACCCCTCCGTGCCCCAGGCCACCAGCCGGTCCGCCGGCCAGCCTTCGATCGACGCCCGCCGCCGCTTCTCCTTCGCCACCGCCGGCAGACGGGCCAGCGCGAGCGGCCCGACCGCGCCCGGCGCCCACGCTGCCCGCAGCCCGGCATCCCCGGCGATGGCCTCTCCGGCGTGCCCCGCGAGCACGTACGGCGGGCCCAGGTTGTGGATCTGGACGATGGCGGCGTCGGCCTCCAGCTTCGCCGCCCGCAGGGCCGCCACCTTCTGCTGGGTCTCCCAGCCCGACACGCCCAGGTTCCACACCTCCACCGCGTGCCCCCGCCGCCGCAGCTCGGCCTCGAGCTGCCCGGGCCACGACTCCCCGTCGGACACGTCGGCGCCGTAGGTGTGTGAGCCCCCGAACGCCAGGATCCGGCAGGTTCCCGGTGGCTTCTCCACGTCGCCGCTCCGCCCGCGCACGCCGTGCTCCCCGACGGTCACGAGGCGTGGCGACGCCCCCCAGTCGTGGGCCGGGCGCAGTCGTTCGGTGGCGCCCGGACGCAGGCGGTAGCGCAGGACGGGGTGGGGCTCGTGGACGGTGGGGTCGGCAGCGGACAGGGGCGCCAGCTGCTCGAACCAGCGGGCCTCGGTCTGCCGAGCCCCGAGCTCGCCCAGGGCGATGGCCGCGAGGACGCCGAGCGCGGCGGCGCGAGCCTTCAGCCCGCTTCTCCGGGTGGGGCCTCGCCCGGGGGCACGGCGCGCTCGGCCGGCGGCACCCAGCTTGTCGGCGGCGTGAACAGGCTCAGCAGCCAGTCGATGTCGTTGCGGTCGGACTTTCGCGTGGCCAGGTCGGTCTTGAGCTCGTGGATCGCGTCCCAGTCGTTCTGCTTGACCAGCAGCGTCCCCAGCGACTCGAAGAACTGCGGCGCTCCGTCGCTGATCTCGTACGCCTTGCGGAACGCCGCCTCGGCCTCCTCGAGGTCGTCCAGCTCCATGGCGATGTGCCCCAGGGCCTCGAACCGGTACTCGAACGGCTCGGGGTCCCGACCGATCTCCGCCTTCACCTCGGCCAGCAACCGCGTCAGGTAGCCCACGTCCTTGAATCCGGCGAGCGGGTCCGGCGAGTCGGCCAGCGTCAGGCCGAAGCGCGGGTCGCTCTTCAGGGTGTCGTAGATGCCCGCCGCCACGACCCGGTAGCCCGTGGCGTTGGGGTGCCCGCGGTCCGCGCTGAACAGGTCCAGGCCCTCGTGCAGCTGGTGGGCGCGGCTGAAGGTGGCGAAGTTGTCGACCAGCGGCACCTTGTTGGCGTGGGCGAACTCCGACGTGATGCCGTGGTGGTCGTGGTACGGCGGCTTGAAGGGGTAGGTCATGACCACGAGGTGCACGCCGCCTTCCTCCGCTGCCTGGCGGACCAGGTCCAGATCGTATTCCAGCAGCAGGGTCAGCGCCTTCTCGTCCTGAAGGATCCGCTTCTGGTTTTCGTTGGTCGTGGCCTGGTCATCGACGGCGGGACGAACCGAGTCGGACACGCCGACCTCGGTGTTGATCTTCTCGTCCAGGTTGGGCGCGACGTCGCCCCGGGCGAGCTCGCTGGTCTTGCCTTCTTCCTGGGCGATGCCGATGCCGCCGGCCTTGCGCCGCTTCAGGACGCCGCGCAGGAAGCGGTAGGTCTGGGTGTTGTCGAGCAGCCGGTAGACGGGGCCCCGTTTGGCGACGTCGAGGCCCTCGATCCCGAGCTCTTCGAGGTGGCTGTTGTGGTAGTTCCAGGCGTTGTTGCAGCCGCTCATGACGACGACCACATCGGGGTCGTGCTCTTCGATCCAGCCGGGCAGGAGCCGCGCGAGGCGCGAGCTGTTCAAGGCGAAGACGCCCTGGTTGATGACCTCGAACTTGCCGTCGGGGTTGGCCTCGCGGAGCAGCTCTTCCAGCTGCTTGGGGTAGCTGTAGCGCGGCGCGGTGCCCTGACCGGCGGTGACGCTGTCGCCGAACGTCACGATGCGGAACGCGTCGTCGTCGCCGCTCCCGGCGTTCTGGGACCCGACCTTCGCCTCGTAGACGCCGGCGCTCACGAGGCGGAGCGTCAACTCCAGGAGGATGAAGAAGCCCACCGTGGCGGCGGCCGAGAACCCGATCTTCTTGGCGATGGAACGTTGCACGCGGCGAGCATAGACCCCGGGCGCCGCAGGCTGCGCTACTGGGGAGCGTCCACGCGAACCCGCAGCGGCGGCCCGTGGCACGGGCCCCCCACGATCCGCGCCCAAAGGCGGCCGTCCCGGAGTTCCGAGCGGACTTCGGCGGGGCCCAGGGGCGTCAGCGTCGGCAGGCCCCGGCCGGCGTCCACGGGGATCTGCAACTCCAACAGCCAGTGTAGCGGCGCCGAGGGGTCCAACGCGGGGTCCAGGTTGCCGAACTCCCAGTCGACGCACGGCGGGTTCAGGGGCGCCTGCCACCGTGAGGTTGGGCCGACCCCCTTCCCGGCGGGCACCGCGCTGGCGTCCCGGAAGGCGCGGTTGCCCGTCCGCCGCGGGATCGACGAGTAGCTGCGGGCGTACGTCACGGCGTCGTCGCTGGAGATGACGGTGCCCGCCGGGGCATGGAGCGCTGCCGTCGGCACCCGGTACCGGCGCAGGTCGATGCGGTCGAACGACCACTGGCCGTCGACGATCAGGTGCTCATCGGCCCAGGCCAGCGCTTGCGCTCCGATCGCTCCGTCGAACTTCGCGCGCCCGGACATCCGCTCGTCCACGACGGCTACCCACACCCGGTCCAGGTGGCCGTTGCGCACACTCGCCTCGAAGGGAAGCTGGGGGTGCGTGGCCGCGAACGAGACCCGCTTGCCATCGAGGATCCAGAGCGACTGGCCCTGGGACGCGTCCCGCTCCCGGGTGCCCGCCTGCTGCAAGGCGTACAGCTCCACGTTCCCCCGCTGAAACCACGTCGGCAGCGTGGTCACGCCGTCCCGGTCTGCCAGCTCGTCGTGGATCTGCTGCGCCGCCCCGCGGTAGTCCGGGCGCGGGGCGGTGGCCATCTGGGGGATCAGCCCTTCGAGCAGACCGATGAACCACAGCAACCCCAGCGCGCCCCCCAGCCGACGTCCGCCGGCCCGCAGGCCTGCCGCGCCGATCACGAACGCCAGCGGGAGGAACCAGCCGACCCAGCGGAAGCCGTAGAAGACCCGCCCGTCCAGGTGGGCTCGGACCTGGCCATAGAAGAACGCGACGGACGCCACCAGCGCGATCAACAGCGTCAACAAGGCGACGCCCAGCGCTCGGGGCGCGTCCCGATCCGACAGCCCCCGCCGCAAGCCCATCCCCACGGCCGCGACCATGGCGAGCGCCACGACGGGGCCCGCGTCGACCGTCAACCCCCCGATCACCCGCGCGAAGTCCCAGCCGAACGCCAGGGCGCCGGGGTCCCGGGGGTAGGCGTCGGCCACCAGCCGGGTGTGCTGGGCGACGGGCTCGAACGTGCTGAAGTGGGGCCAGAGCCAGAACAGGGGCACGGGCGCCAGGACCAGGGCGGGCGTCGTGGCCGCCCTCACGGCGGCGGGCCAGCGGGGATCGCTTCGCCCGGTCCAGGCGAAGACCGCGAGCAGCCCCACGAACCCGATGCCCAGCAGGGCGACGTTGTAGTGGGCAAAGAACCCGGTGATCAGCAGCCCGAGGCAGATCCACCACAAGTGCCGCTGCCCGGTGCGCAGCGCCCCCAGCATGGCCAGCAGCGCGAGCACCGCGACGGCGCCGATGAACGAGTAGGGCGTTGCGTCCTGGCCGAAGTAGACCGCCGGCGGCGACACGGCGAACAGACCGGCGGCGAGCAGCCCGGTGGGTCGATCGAACCACCGGCCCAGGCGCCACAGCCCGATCACCGTCGCCAGCGACGCGATCAGGGCCGGCGCCCGCAGCGCCGCCTCCGTCGGGCCCCCCAGCGCCATCACGCCCAGCACGGCGTGCCACAGGGGCGGGTGGGTCAGGTCCAGGTAGTCCATGGCCGCGAGCGACCGGAGCAGCTGCGCGACGCCCCCGCCCAGGGTCGCCGACTCCGCGTCGCCGATGCCCGGCAGGTAGGACGCTTCCAACAGATCCAGGGACTGGGAACCGAACCCGGGGAGCCGCAGGGCTCCGGCCAACGCGAGCACCGCCACCACGCACCGCTGTTCCCAGGCCTCGACGGAGGGAGGCCCCCGCCCGGCCAGCGGCGCTGAGTCCGGCCCCGCCGGAGCGCCGCCCAACCGCCACCGCAGAAGCAGCCCGAACCCCAGCACGAGCAGCGAAACGAGGCCCACCTTCGCGAGCACCCGGGGCTCGGAGGAGAACCGGTCCGGCTGCAGCAGCTGCTCCGGCTCGACGGCCCGGAACGTCACCGGCGCGGTGTCCCAGGCGGTGCGGGGGTGCAGCGAGTCGGGCAGGTAGAGGTCCAGCGGAGGGCCCTGCTCGGGCTGGAAGCGCTGGTGCAGGAAGAGCCAGTGGGGCTGGCTCGGATCGAAGCCCTCGGGCTCGATGGAGAAGCGGCCGTCGGGGCCCACCGCGGCGCTGGCCGCGGGCTGATCAGGGGCCGTCAGGTCCAGGTCGGTGGCGACCCATACCTCGTACCGGGCGTGGGGCGACAGACGCTCGACGTGCCCCGGCAGCGGCGCCGCCAGGGCAGGGGACGCAGCCAACAGGAGCAGGATCGCCAACACGCGGCGTCACTTTGCCCCGGGGCGCCGGTCGCCGCGAGTCGGCGGCCGGTCCGACCCGACCGCGAACTCAGCGCTCGAAGAGCATCCCGCTGCCCAGGAACTCCAGGGCTCCCTCGCCGGGGAGCTCGTAGCTGCCCGCCCAGGCCAGCTCCATGCGCTGCTCCTGCTGCGGGAACCCGCCGTCCACGTAGAACGCCGGGCTCTGCAGCGGGTCGAACTCCAACCAGAGCTCCACGAACGTCGACTGCAGGCGGCCGCTCAGGTCCAACCGCCCGTCCACGCCGATCTCCACGTGGCTGCCGGGCGACGGCCCATCGCAGCCGCCGAAGCCTTCGACCGCCCCCAGCTCGCCCACGAACACCGTCGCTGCGCCCTGGCAGAACTCCACCAGATCGCCCTCGACCTCGCGGAACAGGGCGATGGGGCCTTCGTAGACGCCGAGGTAGGGCAGGGGCGGCGCCTCGTAGCCCTCCCAGGCGTCCTCAGGCTCGTCGGGGACGGTCTCCCCGAGGTCCGCGAGGTCCGCGAGGTCCTCCAGTTCGACCGCGTCGCCGCAGTCGTGCTCCGGCAGATCGGCCGTGGCGCAGCCCGCCAGCAAAGCCCCCAGAATCATCCATCGTCCCGTCATTGGGTCCTCCCTCCATCCCTGGGGTGCCTAAACATCGTTGCCCTTACGGATGGAAAGATCAGCGGCTCGTGAGGGCTGCTTCCCATGGACCGGGCCCCGCCCGAACGGGCGGGGTAGCCTGCTGATCAATGCCGGGGTAGGCCTGGGGGCCCCGACCGGGAGATGCATGAGCACTGAGGAGGACGACGGCGGCCACTTCGCGTTCAGCGAGGAAGCCACGATCGAGCTCACCGTCCCCCCGGGCGTCGAGGTCACCCGCGCGCCCGGCGGGCGTCAGCCTGCGCTTCTGGTGCAGCGCGGCCCGAGCCTCGGGTCCTGGTTCTTCTTCCCCAAGGGCGACTTCTCCATCGACGTGGGCCGCGACAAGGCCGCTGACTTCGCCGTGCCCGACGGGTCCGTCAGCCGCCGCCACGCCCGCTTCAAGCGCGGCATCGACACCGGCGGCATCGTCGTTCAGGACCTGGACAGCAAGAACGGCACCCGCATCAACGGCCGCCCCCTCGATGGCGTCTGGCTGCTCTCCCCCGACGACCGCATCGCGGTCGGGGATGTGTTGCTGCGGTACCGCCTCCTGGACCCGCTCGACCGCGCCTTCGCCCTCGACGTCGCCGAAGCGGTCCAGGAAGCTCAGCGCGACCCCCTCACGGGCTTGTTCACCCGGCGGTTCCTCGGCGAGCAGTTGCCCGACACCGTGCGCGCCGCCCGCCGCGCCGGCCGCCTCGTCTCGGTCCTCATGATCGACATCGACCACTTCAAGCTCGTCAACGACGAGTACGGCCACGCCGTCGGCGACACCGTCCTGTCCCGCGTCGCGGCGACCATCCGCGGCCAGATCCGGGGCGAAGACGCAGCGATTCGCTACGGCGGCGAAGAGGTCTGCGTGTCCTTGCCCGGCGCCGACGAGCCCCGGGCGTCGGCGGTCGCCGAGCGCATCCGCGACGCGGTTCACCGGATGGACCTGTCCGCCTTGCAGCCCAACCTCGCGGTCACCGTGTCCGTCGGGCACGCCACGCTCGCCGACAGCGAGAACATCACCGACTGCATCGGCCGCGCCGACACCGGGCTCTACGCCGCCAAGGACGCAGGCCGCAACGCCGTCCGCCGGGGCCCCGACGCGGACCCGGGGCTCGTCACCAGCTGATCGCGGTCGCCCGCTCGATCAGCGCCGGCGCCGCCAGAGCAGCGCCAACCCGACCAGCCCCCAGCTCGCCGAGCCGCCGCTCACGTTGAGCTCGCAGTTGCACTCGGGCGTCGGCTCCCCGCTGTCGTCGTCGTCGGCAGCGTCGTCGTCGTCGGACGCGTCGTCGTCGTCGCCCAGCTCCCCGTCGGGCTCGCAGCCCGGCTCGTCGATGGCGAAGTCGCAGTCCTCGTCCACGCCGGTCCCGCAGATCTCCGGCGAGCTGGGGTTGCGCTCGGGGTCGGTGTCCTCACAGTCCATGCCGCAGGCGGCCCAGCCGTCGCCGTCCAGGTCGAAGCCTTCGTCGGTGTCGCCGTCGCAGTCGTTGTCGACCCCGTCGCACTCCTCGACCGCGTCGGGGCTCACCGCGGGGTTGCCCTCCCAGCAGTCGCCGACGGGCTGATCGCAGGCGGCGAAGCCGTCGCCGTCGCTGTCGATGGTCTCCTGGGTCGCCGGGTCGCAGTCGTTGTCGAACGCGTCGTCGCAGATGGCGGGGGCGCCCAGGTAGACGGTGGGTTCGCTGTCCAGGCAGTCGCCGAAGCAGGTGCTCGCGTCGTCGCCGTCCTCGTCGAAGGCCTCGTCGATCTCCAGGTCGCAGTCGTCGTCGACGGCGTTGCAGATCTCCGGGATGTCCGGGTTGACCTCCTCGTTCTCGTCGCGGCAGTCGCCTTCGCAGGTCGTCCAGCCGTCGCCGTCGTTGTCGGTCTCGACGTCGGTGATGCCGTCGCAGTTGTTGTCCAGGCCGTCGTCGCAGATCTCCGCGAGCCCCGGCCGCACCGCCGGGTTGCGGTCGTTGCAGTCGCCCTGGCAGGCCAGGACGCCGTCGCCGTCGAGGTCCGACTCGCCCACCTGCAGGCCGTAGCCGTCGCAGTTGTCGTCGAGCCCGTTGCACTGCTCGATCGTCCCCGGGTTGATGGTCGGTACGTTGGGCGCGCAGTCCAGGCAGTCGACCCAGTTGTCGTTGTCGCGGTCGGTGACTTCGCCGTCGCCAAACGTGCCGTCGCAGTCGTTGTCGAAGCCGTCGCACGCCTCGTTGGCGCCGGGGAAGACGGCGGGGTTGGCGTCGTTGCAGTCGCCTTCGCTGACCGAGTGGCCGTCGCCGTCCAGATCCGAGTCGCCCACGAGTCCGTCGCAGTTGATGTCGGGGCCGTTGGGGGCCTCGCCCGGGGCGGCGGGGAACGCGCTGTCGTCGGCGTCGTCGCAGTCGCCATCGCAGGGCGCGAAGCCATCGCCGTCGCCGTCCAGCTCGTCGTCGTCCGGCGCCCCGTCGCAGTTGGAGTCCTGGCCGTCGCAGCCTTCGGCGCGGCCCGGGGCGACGAGCGGGTCCTGGGGCGCGCAGTCGCCGGCGCACTCCGTCCAGCCATCCTCGTCGGTGTCGTACTCGTCGGCTCCAAACACGCCGTCGCAGTCGTCGTCGATGCCGTTGCACAGCTCCGGGGCGGTGGGCCCGATGGCGGGGTCGAGGTCGTCGCAGTCGCCCCCGCAGGCCGGGTCGCCGTCGCCGTCCAGGTCCAGTTCGTCGGGCTCGGGGCTGCCGTCGCAGTCCTGGTCGAAGCCGTCGCAGGACTCGGGGGCGCCGGGGTAGGCGCTGGCGTCGTCGTCGTCGCAGTCGCCGTCGCAGGGCGTGGAGCCGTCGCCGTCGTTGTCCGCGTCCTCGGCGGTGGCGGCGTTGCAGTCGTTGTCGAGTCCGTCGCAGACCTCGGCGAAGCCCTGGCCCATGGCGTCGTTGGTGTCGTCGCAGTCGCCGTCGCACGGGGACTGGCCGTCGTCGTCGGTGTCGAAGAGATCGAAGGTGGCGGCGTCGCAGTCGTTGTCGACGAAGTCGCCGTCGCAGACCTCGACGTTGCCCGGGAACGCGGTGGCGTCCTCGTCGTCGCAGTCGGCGCCGTCGCCGTTCTCGCCCTCGTGGCCGTCGCCGTCCACATCCAGGTCCGCGCAGTCGGGGTCCCCGTCGCCGTCGAGGTCGTTGAAGCCGTCGGCGGCGTCGCCGCTGCAGTCGTCGTCCACCAGATCACAGACCACCGGCGCACCGGGGTAGATGGCCGGGTCCGCGTCGTCGCAGTCGGCACCGTCGCCGGCCGCGCCCTCCCAGCCGTCGCCGTCGCCGTCCGCGCACTCGGGCACGCCGTCGTTGTCGGTGTCCGTGTAGTCGTCGACGAGGTCGCCGTCGCAGTCGCTGTCCTCGGTGTCGCAGGCCTCGGGCGCGCCGGGGTACGCCGAGTCGTCGGCCGGCTGGCAGTCGGCGCCGTTGCTGACGCCGTCCCCGTCCAGGTCCTCGTCGTTGCAGTCGGGGTCCGCGTCGCCGTCGAGGTTGGGGTAGCCGTCCACCAGGTCGCCGTCGCAGTCGCTGTCGACGCCGTCGCACAGCTCGGGCGCGCCGGGGTGCGTGTTCGTGTCCGTGTCGTCGCAGTCGCTGCAGCTGTCGACGCCGTCGAAGTCCACGTCGGTGGGCTCGTCAGCGACCCCGCTGCAGTTGTCGTCCAGGCCGTTGGTGCAGTCTTCGGGCAGGCCGGGGGCGAGGAACGGGTTGGCGTCGTCGCAGTCGCCTTCGCAGGTCGCCACCCCGTCGCCGTCGGCGTCGGCTTCGTCGGCGGGCACGACGCCATCGCAGTCGGAGTCGAGCTGGTCGCACACCTCGGCCGCGCCGATGAACACCACGGGGTTGGTGTCGTCGCAGTCGCCGGCGCAGGGCTCGACCTCGTCGCCGTCGGCGTCGCTTTCGCCCACCGGAATGAAGCCGTCGCAGTTGTTGTCCTTGCCGTCGCAGATCTCGATCGACGCGGGGAGCACCGTGGCGTCGTCGTCGTCGCAGTCGCCCGCGCACACCAGCCAGCCGTCTGCGTCGGCGTCGACTTCGTCGGGGGGCAGGGTCCCGTCGCAGTCGGTGTCGTAGCCGTCGCAGGACTCCGTGGCGGCGCTGGGGTTCACGCTGGGCACCAGGTCTTCGCAGTCGCCGTCGCAGCCGCGGAATCCGTCGGCGTCGGTGTCGGCCTCGTCGGCGGGGGTGCCGCCATCGCAGTCGGAGTCGATGCCGTCGCAGATCTCGGAGACCGTGGGCAGGGCGCTGTTGTCGGGGTAGCAGTCGCCCGCGCACTCGGACAGGCCGTCGGCGTCGGCGTCGATCTCGTTCGACGGCGTGGCCAGGTCGCAGTCGTTGTCGAAGCCGTCGCAGATCTCTGGGGCCCCGACGAAGGTGTTGGCGTTGAAGTCGTCGCACTCGACCGAGAGGCACGCGACGAAGCCGTCGCCGTCGTTGTCGGCTTCGCTGGCCGGGACCGTCCCGTCGCAGTCGGAGTCGACGCCGTCGCAGTCTTCGGTGTTGCCGGGGTAGGCGTTGGAGTCCGCGTCGTCGCAGTCGGTGCCCCCGCAGGCGGAGTCGGACGCGCCGTCGCCGTCGGCGTCCTCGCAGAGGGTCCACTCGATGACCTGGTGGTTGAGGATGCTGGCCTGGTTGCAGCTCCAGCTGGTGAAGTGGGTGCTGCCCTGGTTCCCCCGCCGGTCCTGGATGCCGACGACGGCGCTGCCGCCGTTGTTGTGGGCGGTCTGCTGAAGGTTGCCGCCAACCACCACGTCGTCGTAGGCGAACCTGAAGGTGTTGTCGGGGTAGAGCTGGACCTGAAAGCTGACCTCGCCGCCGTCGACCTCGTGGGCCACGCGCTCCCAGGACACGATGAATCGGTCGTTGACCGTGTCGTGATACGAGTAGACGCCGGCTTCGGGGTGGCCCGACGCGAGCACCGACCACGCGTCCCACAAGACCGCCATGTCCGGGGCGTCCGACGGCTGGAGCCCGCCCAGGCAGGCATTGACCGACGTGACGCCCCCGCCTTCGAAGCGCACGGCGCCGTTGTCCGTCAAGATCAACGTCTGAATGCCGGGCTCGCCGTACCACTGGAAGTCCCAGGGCAGCGCCACGGCATTCTCGTCGTCTTCGGCGCTGGGGACGAAGTGGTCCCCCACCGCCGAGATGGACACGTATTGGGCGACGGCGCCCGGCGCGTAGAAGTACCCGCCCGCGTCGGGCCCGCCGGTCTGGGCGAACGCGAGCGACGGGAGCAGCAAGAACACGAACCAACGAACCATCGACGCCCTCCGTGGCGGTCCCCAGCATGCCAGCCTTTGGGGGGTGAACGCCCCGGTCGCGTCCGGCCCGTTAGACTCGCATCCGGCCTGCGCGCCGGGGGAGTTGATGTTCGGCCCGAAACCACCGTTCGAACTCGGCCCCTACCGCGTCGAAAAGCGCATCGGCGCCGGCGGCTTCGCGACGGTCTTCCAGGCGCTGGTGCGCGGGGAGATGGGCTTCGAGCGCAAGGTCGCCCTGAAGGTCCTGCACGAGCACATCGTCACCGACGAGCCCACCGTGATCGCGATGCTGGCCGACGAGGCCCGGCTGCTCGCCGCGATGCAACACGGGAACATCGTGTCGGTGCAGTGGTTCGGGAAGCTGGACCTGCCGGACGGCTCGCCCGTCTACGTGCTCGTGATGGAGTACGTCGATGGGCTCCCGCTCAAGGACATCGTTGAGGACCACGCGGAGCGGGGACTCCAACTGCCGCTGTCCGTGGCGCTGGAGGTGCTGTGCGGGGTGGCGCGGGGCCTGGAGTACGCCCACGACCTCGCGGCGGCCGACGGCAGCCCCCTGAACCTGGTGCACCGGGACCTGAAGCCCGGCAACGTCATGCTCTCGGCCCAGGGGGAGACGAAGCTGCTGGACTTCGGCATCGCGAAGGCCGAGGGGCGCATCGCCGAGAAGACGGCGACGAACATGCTGCGCGGCAGCATCAACTACCTCTCGCCCGAGCAGGTCTACGGCAAGCCGCTCGACTTTCGCAGCGACCACTTCCCGTTCGGGGCCCTGATCTGGGAAGTCGCGACGAGTCAGCGGCTGATCCAGGAGCCCACCGTCCACACGGCGATGAGGGCCATCGGGCTCTTCGACGTCGACAAGTACCTCCTCGAGAACGGGGCCCAGTGCCCCGAGTTGCTCCACCCGATCCTGCGGCGCTGCCTGGCCAAGGATCCCGACCTGCGGTTCGAGAGCACCGGGGCGCTCTTCCGGGCGTTGGATTCGGCTCGGCGCGCGGCGGGGCCGGAGCCCGATGCGCGGGGCTACCTCAAGGAGGAGGTCCGGCGGGCGTTCGTCATCCGCAACGAAGAGACCGCGGACCTGTCCGTCCTGGAGTCGGAGGTCGACAGCCAGGCGGAGACCGCCGAGCCGGTGCCGGCGCCGTCGGGGCTGCGGACCGGCGACGAGTCGTTCTTCAAGAACAGCAAAGAAGTGGGCGCCGACGACGCGACGCTGATGGCGCCGGATTCGACGCCCATCGCGGCCAGGAGGAGCGTGCCGGGCGCGAAGGCCCCGGAGCCCATCGGACCGGACGCCGAAGCCACCCGCGCCCAGACGCGCCTGGTCGATCCGGGGCCGAACACCCAGGAGGCCCAGCGGGCGGTGGCCGGGCGACCGTGGTTGCTGCCGGCGGGCATCGTGGTGGCCGGGCTGATCGGAGCGGCGCTGCTGCTGCGCCCGGGGCCCGCGCCAGAACCCACGCCGGTGGCCGTGGCGACCCCGGCCGCGACGCCCGTGGCTGTGGTGGCGACCTCGACTCCGGTGGCGGTTGCCGTGGCCACGCCGACCCCCCGGCCCGCCGCGAAGCCCACGCCGGCCGTCGCGCCGAAGCCCACCCCGAAGCCCCGGGCCACCCCCGAGCCCGTGGCCACCGCCACCGGGACGCTGTTCCTGCGGGCGAGCCACGACTTCGAGGCGTCCGTCGGACCCGACCGGTTCAAGAAGCTGCAGCTGGCGCGTGGCGTCCAGCTGCCGGTGGGGCGACACACCGTCGTGGTCGAGTGCGTCAAGTGCCCCGACGGGGTCGAGACCCGCAAAGAGGTGTCCGTGACCATCGCCGCCGACACGCCCAGCAAGAACAAGGTCGTCTTCGGAGCCGCCCCATGATCTCGTTGCTGCTCTCGCTCTTGATCGTCGGGACGGCCGCGGCCGCGGACCTCGCCCTGCTCGGAGACGTCGACGAGGACTCGCTCGCCCGGGTCTCCGAGGCCATCGGTCGCGGGGGCGAAGCCGTCGTGGTGTCCCTGCCCGCCGCCGAGGGCGCCTGGTACGTCGCGGGCGCCACCTTCCGCCCGGTCCCGCCGTCGACGGAACCGCTCGGGGCGGCCATCGCCGGGGCGCGGGCCTTGCTCGACGACTTCGAAGCCGCCGCCGCCGCCGCGCGCATCTCCGACGCCGTCGTGACCGCGCCCAACGGGCCCGCCGTGGACCGGGCCGAGTACCTCGCGGCCCTGGACCTCTGGGGCGAAGCGGCCCAGGAAGCCGGGGACGAGACCTCGGCTCGGTCGGCGTACCTGCTGCTGCTCGCGGCCGACCCCGCCTACGAGCTCACCGCCCCGCCGGGCATGGGCTACGAGGATCTGTGGAACGCCGTGCGGCGCGACATGAACGAGGCCGAGCTGGTGGCCGCGTCGATCCAGCACGCCGCCGCGTCGGTGTGGTGGGACGGGCAACCCGTGGCCGCCCAGGACGTGCCCCGATCGGTGCGGCCGGGGCGCCACCTCCTGCAGTGGCTGGAGGGCGAGGACGCGACCGGCGCCTGGGTCGACGTGAAGGAGCCGCTGGCCCTGGTCTGGGCAGCGGACGCGGCGGCGGTGCTGGCGCGGGGCCCCGTGGATGCCGGCGCCCAGGCGGCGTTGGCGCCGTGGTTGGGGTCGCTCCGGGCGGGGTTCGGCGTGACGGCGGTGGCCGTAGCGCAGTCCAACAAGCCGCCCCGCGGCTACCTGGTCGATGACGACGGAATCACCGCTTGGGCCGGCGGCCCCGAGGCGATCGCCCGGAGCATGAAGCCGGACCGGGTCCGAGTCGCCGTGGGTGGGGGGTACGCCGCGACGGTCGAGTCGTTCGACGACGAAGCGGGCGAGGGGCAGACCCTGGCCAGCAGCTTCGGTGGAGTCGGCCTGGCGGTGGACATCAAGGCCATCGCGTTCGTGCACGCGCGGGTGCGCGGCGATCTGCAGATCAGCGAGCCGGCGCGCCTCGGCGGCGACGAGGATCTGGAAGTGGTCGCCTTGCTGCCCGGCGTCACGGCGGGCGTGCTCGTCCACCCCGAACGGGGCGTCATCCAACCCTGGGCGTCCGTCGCCGGCGGGCTCTGGTTTGCGCCGCCGTCCCAATCGGCGGCGCAGCGAGCGGCCGCGGCGGACAAGGGCGTCGACGCCGGGGCGACGGGGCTGGTCGACGGGCGGGGGGCGGTCACGCCTCGGCTGATGGTCGACGGCGGAGTCGATCTGGTGCCCGGGGGTGGGCCCCTCGTCGTGAGGGTCGAAGCCGGCGTCGGGGCGGGCTTCGGGCTGGAGTTCCGGGCCGGGGCGTCCGTGGGCGTGAGGTTCGGACGATGAAGCGCCTGGCGATCCTCCTGTTGGCCGGTTGCAGCGTCGGCGTCGATGGCTCCGACCAGTGGGCGTCGGTGGTGGCCCCTGAGCCGCTGCCCATCGCGCTGACCGCGCCCCTCGTGTTCGACGTGGGCGACGTCAACGGCGACGGCTACGACGATCTCGTCTACGGCGAGCCCGACGCGTCGATCGTGGCGGCGGGCGATGGCCGCGCGCAGCTGCACCTGGGCGGTCCGGGCGGGTACTCCTCGCTGGCGGCCTGGGTGGGCAGCGGACCGGGCGTGGGCTCCGCGTTTGGGCGCCGCGTCGTGGGGCTGGACGTCAACGCCGACGGGTTCTCGGACCTCGCGGTGGCGGCGCCCGGCGACGGCACGATCGCGCCCCTGGTGGTGCTGCACCTGGGCTCGGCGGTGGGCCTGGAGCCCGCGCCCTCGTGGTCCTGGACGTCGACGCAATTGGACTCGCTGGCGGGGCTGGGGCTCGGGGCAGGGGACTTCGACGGCGACGGGTTCGCGGACCTGGTCGTGGGCTCGCCGGGGTGGGATGGCACGGCGGGGGCCGACTCCGGAATCGCGCGGGTGTTCGGGGGGACGGCGGCGACGCTGACCTCCGCCGCCGTCTGGGCCGAAGAGGGCCAGGCGGGCGAGCAGTTCGGACGTTCGGTGGCGGGGCTGGGGGACCTCGACGGCGATGGGTTCGGGGAGCTGGGGGTGGCATCGGCGGCGCCGACGGGCCTCGCGTCGAGCTTCGTGGCCTTGTTCGGCGGCGGCGCGGCGGGTGCCTCAACGACGCCGGCGGTCACGCTGTCGTCGTCGGATTCGGGGACCTTCGGCCTGGCGCTCGCAGGCGTTGGGGACATCGATGGCGATGGGCTCGCCGACGCCCTGATCGGCGAGCCCGGCTTCGGCGCCGACGCCGGTCGGGTCCACGGGGTCTCCGGCGGGCTGCTGGTGACGCGCGTCGCCGAGCCGGTCGCGACGGGCTCCCCCGGGGACTTCCTGGGCGGCTCGGTGGCGGGCTTCGACGTGGACGGCGACGGCTTCGCCGACGGTCTGTGGGCGGCCCACGACGGGACGGCCTCGGCCGATCCACGCCTGGAGCTGGCGAGCGGTGGGCCGGCGGGCCTTGGCGCGGCCACGGTGGTGGACGCTTCGGGGGTGCCCGGGGTGTGGCTGTCGGGCGGCGGCGACGGCGACGGCGACGGGCTGCCCGAGGTGGTGGAGCTGGTCGGGGGAGCCAACGCCGAGGCGCGCCGTCTCGGCGGATCGGTCGCGGCTCCGGGCACGACGCCCTTGGCGTTGCCTTGGCCCGAGCAGGGCGGAGCCGGGTTCGGCTACCGGGTGGCCGGCGTCGGCGACCTCGACGCCGACGGCTTCGAGGAAGTCGCGGTGGGCGCGTGGCACTTCAGCGACGGCGAGGCCGACGAGGGCGCGGTGTTCGTGTTCCGCGGAGGCACTGCAGGCCCCATCGCCCCGGCCGCGTGGTCCGTGCAGGGGGATGCCGCGGGTGCCCTGCTGGGCACCGCCATCGACGGCGCAGGGGACATCAACGGCGACGGCTTCGGCGACCTGATCCTGGGGGCACGGGGCCTCGGCGAGGCGTGGGTGTTCTTCGGGACCGGCGGGACCGACGTGCTGTCGGCGTCGGCCGATCTGGTGCTGGCTGACGGTCAGGCCGGGGCGTCGTACGGACACGCGGTCGCGGGGCTGGGCGACGTCGACGGCGACGGACGGGCCGACGTGGCGGTGGGCGCCCCGCTCTGGGACGACGCCGGCGCCGACGACGGCCGGGTCTTCGTCTACTTCGGCGGCGCCACGCCCGACGCGGTCGCGGACTTCGAGGCGAGCGGGCCCATCGACTCCCAGTTCGGCCGGGCGTTGGCCGGCGGCGACGTCAACGGCGACGGGCTGGGCGACCTCCTCGTCGGCGCGCCGGGGGTGTCCAATCCCCAGGCCGACGAAGGCGCGTTCTTGCTCTTCGAGGCATCGGCGGGCTCGTTTGCGCTGGCTTCGACGACGGAGTCGAACGTCGCGGGGGCCGAACTGGGCCAGGCCGTCGCGCTCGGAGACGCTGACGGCGACGGGCTGTTCGACGTGTTCGCGGGCGCCCCGGAGCTGGGCGTCGGGGGCGCGGTCCACGTCTGGCACGCGGCGACCGGGTTCAGCGGAGCACCGGCCGTCGAGCACCTGGGCGACGCCGCGGGCGACGGGTACGGGGCGGCGCTGGCCGTGGGGGATGCGGACGCCGACGGGCGGGCCGAGCTGCTGGTCGGGGCCTTCGGGGTCGACGACGGCGCCGTCGAAGGAGGGCTCGCGGAGTTGTTGGACGGCCCGGCCTGGTCGGTGCTGGGCGGAGACACCGCGGATCTGACCGGCTGGTCGGTCGCGCTGGCCGACGCCAACGGCGACGGACTCGCGGACCCCGTGATTGGCAGCCTCGGCGGCGACTCCGGCGGAAGCGTCGGCTGGTACGCCGCCGGCTCCGGGGATTCCGGCGCCGTCGCCGCGACCCCGGCCCTTCGCGCCCAGACCGCGGCCGGTGCACCCATCGCCGCCCACGGGCGCTCCGACGCCACCGACTCGTTCGTCCTGGTCGCGGACCCCACGGTCCCCGCGGGCTGCCAGCCCGTGCGCCTTGTGGCCGACCTGCAAGGCCCGGGCGAAGCCTTCGACCTCGCCGACCTCCAGCGCGGTCCCCTCGTCGACTCGTGCGCGGGCCCCGCCACCGTCACGGTGACCGGCCTCGCCGCCGACGAGGGGGTTCGGGTTCGCGCCCGCCTCCGCGCCGCCGAAGGACACGGGACCACCTGGCGCGCCGGCCGCTGGCTGACCTTGCCCGGCTCCGTCCGCACCGCCTGCCTCGCCGACGCCGACGCCGACGGCCAGTGCAACGCCGCGGACCTCGACGACGACAACGACGGCGACCCGGACACCACCGACTGCGCCCCCGAGGATCCGGCCGTGTCGTCCACGGCCACGGAGATCCAGGACGACGGCATCGATCAGGACTGCTCGGGGGCCGACTCGGTCACCTGCTTCGTCGACGGCGACGGCGACGGCGTGGGCGCCGGCAACTCGTTCCTGTCGGAGACCGGCTGCCTCGCGGCGAACGAGTCCTCGGCCTCGGGCGACTGCGACGACGCCGACGCCGACCGGTTCCCGGGCAACCCGGAGGTGTGCGACGCGCTCGACAACGACTGCGACGGCGCCCTGCCCCCCGACGAGAACGACGGCGACGGCGACGGCTCCCCGACCTGCGGCGACACGCCGGACTGCGACGACGACGAGCCGACGGTCTTTCCCGGCGCCCCCGAGGTCTTCGACTGCCTCGACAACGACTGCGACGGCGCCTTGCTGCCCAACGAGGCCGTGGACCACGACTTCGACGGCTTCCGCGCCTGCACCGGCGAGGACTGCGACGACACCAACCCCCTGCGGGGCCCCGGCAACCCCGAGGTGTGCGACGGCTTCGACAACGACTGCGACGGCGAGCTGCCGGCCGACGAGGCCGACGCCGACGCCGACGGCTGGTCCCTTTGCGCCGGCGACTGCGACGACGCCGACCCCGCCGCGTTCCCCGGAGCCCCCGAGGACAGCGACGACTCCGTCGACTTCAACTGCGACAACCAGACCGGCACCGACCAGGACGGCGACGGGTTCACGCTCGAAGACGGCGACTGCAACGACGGCAACAGCCAGGTGTTCCCCGGGGCCGAGGAGATCTGCGACGAGGCCGGCATCGACAACGACTGCGACGGCGCTCCGGGGCCCGGCGACGGGTTCGACGGCGACGGCGACGGTTCCTTCGGCTGCGCCGACTGCAACGACGCCGACCCCACCGTATTCCCCGGCGCCGAGGAGATCTGCGACGGCTTCGACACGAACTGCGATGGCTTCCTGCTGCCCGGCGACGGCCCCTCCAGCGACCGCGACGCCGACGGCGATGGGGTGGCGGTCTGCGCCGGCGACTGCGACGACGCCGACGCGGCGGTCCACCCCGGCGCGGCCGAGGACTGCGGCAACGGAATCGACGACGACTGCGATGGCGCGGTGGACGCCGCGCAGGGCGACGGCGATGGCGACGGCGTGGATGCCTGCGCCGGCGACTGCGACGACCGCGACCCCGACGTGCCCCGCACCGAGGTCTGCGACGGGCGCGACGACGACTGCGACGGCGTCGTCGACCAGGGCTTCGACCTCGACGGCGACGGCGTCACCACCTGCGCTGGCGACTGCGCTGATGTGCCGCCCCCCGACGGTGCATTCGACCCCGCCGACGTGTACCCGGGGGCTCCCGCCGTCTGCGACGACGGCGCCGACAACGACTGCGACCCCACCACCGTCGAGACCGCCGACAGCGACGGCGACGGATTCGTGGGCTGCCCCGGAGGCCCCGACTCCGACTGCCTGGAAGGGGACGCCAGCGTCTTCCCCGGCGCGCCCGAGGCCTGCGACTTCCGCGACAACGACTGCGACGACGAGATCGACGAGGGCCTCGACGAAGACGGCGACGGCCTCACGACCTGCACCGGCGACTGCGTCGAAGGCAACGCCGCGGCCTTCGACGGAGCCCCGGAGGTCTGCGACGACGCCCTCGACAACGACTGCGACGGCTCCACGGACGAGGACTGCGGCACCGAGCGGCTCGCCCTCGAGGCCTTCGCCCTGCCACCGGGCTGCTACTGCGACGCTGGCGGCGCTCCCGACGCGCGCATGGGCCTGCTCCTGCTGATCGTCCCGCTGTTGCGACGTCAGCGCAGGCGCTGAAGCACCCAGTCGGTCCGCGCGTCCAGGGACTGCAGGCCGGGCAGGAACCACGCCCGGCCGGGCTCGACCTCGCGGCGCATGAGCCCCTCCACTGCCGCCTGCACCTTGCGCTGGTACCAGCGGTTCGTGCTGCGGACGCCGTCGTGTTCGAGCTCGATGACGCCCCACGGCAAGGTCAGCACGGCGTCGTAGCCGTCGAGGCGACTGAGCACGCGGGGCACGAACTCCTCGCACCAGGCGGGCTCGTGGCTGTGCCACAGCAGCGCAAAGGCGGCGAAGTCGATGGGGCTGCGGTCGGACACGAACCCGCCGGCCGTGGCCAGCGCGCCCTCTTCGGCGGCGACCTGCTCGTCCCACAGCTCGGCGACCAGGGCCCGGTGGTCTTCGGCGGACAGGGCGTGGAAGTCGAGGCCGGACTCCAGCCGCCGGCGCATGCCTTCTTCGATGAATGGGACGGCCAGGCGCTCGGCCAGCGTCCGCGCCAGGGTGCTCTTGCCGGTGCCGGCGCTGCCCGACAACGCCAGACGTCGCCCGGTCCGCCGGATCGGCCCCGCCGCGTACTGCTCCGCGAGCTTCGCGCCCCGCACCGGTTGCCCCATCACCTGCAAGACGGCGCCGGACTCGGCGAGCAGGACGTGGGTGTGGCTGGCGTGGGCGGGGGCGAACCGCAGGGCTTCGGTGGGCGGGAGACCCATCCACCGGCACAGCAGCGCGCGGATCACGCCGGCGTGCCCGACGAGCACGTGTCGCCCGCCCTCGAGCGCGGGGTAGGCGGCGTCCCACCAGCGGCCCACCCGCTCGTGCAGGTCGCCGTAGGACTCCCCGCCCGGCGGGCGCGTTCCGACGTAGTCGTTCCAGTAGTCGTTGACGCCGGTCCCGCCGCGGGCCTGCAGGTCGTCCCAGGCCTCGCCCTCCCACTCGCCCATGTGCTGTTCGCGGAGGGCCGCGTCCACGGTCAGGGGGACGTCGAGGCGATGGGCGAGCGTCTCCGCGAGGCTGGACGCCCGGGTCAGGTCGGAGGTGAGCACGCTGTCGACGGCGGGCAGCCCGGACTCGACGAATCCGGCCACCGCCTCGTGCTCCGCCAGGCCCTGGGGCGACAGGCCCAGGTCCATCCACCCGTAGGCCAGGCGGCGGGTTCCGGTGTCGACGCGGCCGTGGCGGATGAGGTGGATGTGGGTGACGACGGGGGAGACCATCGCGTCGAGGGTGTCGTTCGTGAAGCCGGTCAGGTCCACTCCGGGGGCGGGGGCGGGGCCGGGTCGACGCGGGGGTCGCCGATCCAGTCGAGGTAGCTGCGCAGCGAGGCGCGGTGGTGGTGGGCCTCCTGGGCGGAGACGTAGCCGTGCTCGGCCCCGACGGGGCATGCGCGGCGGGCGACGCAGGAGGACTCGCACCCGCCCGCGCGCAGGCGCTCGGTGAAGCAGGCGGCGACCTTCGGGGGGGCCTGGTGGCTCAAGACGTCGGCGGGGCACGCCGCGATGCAGGGCCGTTGCACGCAGCCGTCGCACGGCGAGGACGAGGGCGTGGCCGTCGAGGGCAGCGCGGCCTCGAGGCCGATGACTCCGCGGTAGGCGAACCAGAGGCCGAAGGCGGGGTGGATGCCCAGGCCCATGGGCGAGGGGTGGCTCCAGCCGGCGAGCTCGCCCAGTCGGGTGACGGGGAGGTGGCTGCCCGAGGGCCAGAGGATGGTGGCGCCCAGGGGCTCGAGCGTCCCCACCGCGGCGGTGAGGGCGTCCAGCGCGTGCTCGTCGACGGGATCGTCGCGGTCCACGAACCCTCGCTCCACGCTGGGCCACATGGTTCGTCCCCCCGAGCCCAGCACCAGGACGGTCGCGACGGACGGGTGGTCAGCCAGGCCGGGCGCCGCTTCGATCACCTCCGCGCGCGTGAGAGCGCACGCGAGGTTGAGCCCCCTCGCCTCAAGGTCCGCGAGGGCCCGGGTCAGCAGGGGACTCATGGCTTCGCGGGCTCCGGGGGCAGGAGCTCCACCGTTCCGTCGAGGCCGACCGCGCCGACGCCTCCGCCCCCCGCCAGGTGGTCGCGGAGCGCCCGGGCATGGGCGAAGTCGGGCACGAGGGAGACGGCCGCGTCCAGCTGCTGCAGCGCGTCGGCGAGCTGGCCCGCGGCGCCCAGGGCCGCGCCGTCGAGGTAGAGGAACAGGGGGTTGCGGGCGGCTCGGGCGTGCAACTGGTCGAACAACTGCAGCGCCGCCTCCACGTCGCCGGTCGCCAGGCGTGCCCAACCGAGTCGGAACGTCACCTCGGCGTGGTCGGGGTCCAGCGTTCGGGCCGCCTCCCACAGCTGCACGGCGTCTTCGGCCCGGCCCCGCTTCCCCAGCAGGTCTCCCAGCATCGGGAACAGCCGCCGGTCGACCGCCCCGCCCGAGGAACCGAGCAACGCCTCGGCCAGGCACCCGTCCAGGGTCGCATCGTCCGCGGTCGCCAAGGTCGCCAGGCACGTGGCCTGCAGCTTCATGTCGGGTTCGCGGGCTTCTTGCGTGAGCTTCGGGGCCTCGTTGCCAGCCTGAATCCACTCGGCGGTCCGCACGAGCCAGCCGTCCTGGTAGTTCCGTGTCTGCCAGTCCTCGAGGCGCTTGATGGCGGCCTCGCGCTCGCCTGCCGCCGACTCCAGCAAGGCGCTCAAGGTGGTCGCCTCGCGGTGCTCGGGGGCCGCCGCCAGGATGGCGCTGGCGTCCGCGGCGGCCTCGGCGAGCTGGCCGCGGTTGTAGAACGCGAAGCCGCGCATGCGAAGCAAGCGCAGCCGGAACCCCGGGTGGGCGACCAGTTGCAGCGCGAAGCTCAGGGAGCGGATGGCGCCCAGGTCGTCCCCGGCGTGGTTTCGGTCCAGCGCGTCGCCGTAGTGGGTCCAGACGAGTCGCGGCGCCGCGCACAGCTCGTCGCGGGTCACCGGCGGTGCCGACTGGGCCTCCTCCAGCAGCGTGTGGATGCTCGTGAGCCCGGCGTAGGCGACGGCGGGCTCGTCCAGCGCGAAGGGCCGGGAGCCGCCGTGGAGGATGCCCACCAGCTCCCCGGCGTCGTTGACCAGCGGACCGCCGCTGTCCCCAGACCGGGAGATCATGTGGGCGGAGTCGAAGGGGTCACCGAGTCGGGCGTACGTGCCGCGCCGAAAGCCGGTGGTTCGGCCCCAACGGGTCAGGGCCGCCCCGCGCTGGGGGAGGTCGGTCGCCCAGGGCGCGGCGTGCACCTTGAACGGGGGGTCGACCAGGCTGATGAGCGCGACGTCCAACCCGTCGTCGACGTGCCGCACCCGGCCCGGGGCCTTGACCGACTCGTTGCCCAGCGGAAGCCAGACGGTGACGTTGGTCTGGCAGCCGATGCAGTGGGCGGACGTGAGCACGTGCTTGCCCTGGATCAGCACGCCGCTGCAGCGGGAGCGGACCTTCTCGGTCTCCCAGCCGACTTCGACGGCCGACCGCTGAAGCGTCCGAAGGGCGGCCTCGGGGATGTCGTCGCTCGGCGGCGCCCGCAGGCTCGCCGCGAGGAGGGTGGCGGGCAGGAGGAGCAGAACGAGGGCGCGCACGGCGTTGAGGATAGCCTCGTTCTCAAGTTGAACGCCCCGCGGTCGTGAAAGTGAAGGGAAAACAGAGTGTTGACGAGAATCGGTGGTCCGGGGCTTTCGCGGCGGAGCACGGAAAGCCCCGGCTCTTGGGGCTCGTCGGCCTCGCAAACTCGGCGCTTCAGGTTGTGTGTCGTTTAAGTGACACAAAGCCATCGGAGATTTCCCAGGGATCATCCGGTTGTTTCGCAACTGCATAGATCGACGCGGCTTTTCGGCCTTGTGCGCCGCGGCCGGGGAGGGCTACGTTCTTCT
>Ga0055584_100000937_pt1 | contig 28178 bp, 16 predicted proteins | sample OSDHelmetaG_FD_58716 | JGI IMG/M metagenome (GOLD analysis project Ga0055584, IMG submission 58716) | Pelagic marine sediment microbial communities from the LTER site Helgoland, North Sea, for post-phytoplankton bloom and carbon turnover... | ecosystem: Environmental > Aquatic > Marine >... | reverse complement strand
TCACAGCGGCGAAACCAGTGCGCTTACCGTTACGGGTCTGCAGCATCCAGAGCTTACCTTTTTCAATCGTGAACTCGATGTCCTGCACATCCTTGAAGTGTTTTTCGAGAATCGTGCGGATCTTGAGAAGTTGCTTGTGGCTGGAAGGCAAGTCCTTGGCCATTTGCTTGACTGGCTTCGGAGTACGAACACCGGCAACGACGTCCTCACCCTGAGCATCGACGAGATACTCGCCGTAGAAAACGTTCTGGCCGGTGGCGGGGTCGCGAGTGAAAGCAACACCAGTTCCGGAAGTCTTTCCGGTATTCCCGAAGACCATTGCCTGGACGTTCACAGCCGTTCCCCATTCTGCGGGGATGCCATACTTCTGGCGATAGACCTTTGCGCGGTCGTTCTGCCAGGAAGAGAAGACAGCGTCAACAGCGCCACGGAGCTGGTCCATTGGCTTCTGTGGGAAGTCTTTCTTCGTACGCTGCTTGATGAGCTTCTTGAACTGAGCCACGATGTTCTTGAGAGCTGCGACGGAGAGCTCGGAGTCGTTGTCGACCTTCTCTTTGGCTTTCGCCTTGTCGAGGATTGCCTCGAAAGGATCGTGGTGCTCGCTCGCTTTCTGTTCGACGCCCATGACGACTTCGCCATACATCTGAAGGAAGCGGCGGTAGCTGTCGTAAGCGAAGGCTTCGTCGTTCGCCTTTTTGGCGAGAGCCTCGACGACGTCATCGTTGATGCCGAGGTTGAGAATCGTATCCATCATTCCAGGCATTGACTCGCGAGCTCCGGAGCGGACAGAAAGAAGAAGAGGATTTTCGAGATCGCCGAACTTGGCGCCCATGACCTTCTCAGTCTTCTTGATGTTGAGCTCGATCTGACGTTGGAGATCTGAAGGCCACCTGCGACCGTGCTCGTAGTAGTGTGTGCAGACCTCAGTCGTTATGGTGAAACCGGCCGGAACAGGAAGTCCGATCAGTGCCATTTCAGCGAGGTTCGCGCCTTTACCTCCGAGGAGTGATTTTTGGGTGCCGTTTCCGTCTGCTTTTTCGCCTCCGAAAAAGTAGACCATTTTTTGGGCACGCTTGGATGCCTTCTTCTTTGCGGTTTTCTTCGTTGCCATGGTGGGTTCGATGATTCCTTGGTTTTTATTGTAGGAAATTGAGATGTAGAAAGAGTGCCTCGCTCGTGCGGAGCGCGTGTCATCGTAAGAGTGACATGGGGGAGACCTGGGAAAGGAATCGCGGTAAAGAAAGCCCGGCGCGAAAGCGGCGGAATGTAAACGCGTCTTTCCAACTGTCAACTCGCTTCACGGTGCGGGCTCTGCGCTCCACCTGCAGCCGGTCTCTGTGGGGCCGGAATCTGCGTACATCGTTCAACAACGCGCAATCCGATGTCACAGACCTCGGCTTCGGTGCCCCCGGCAAATTTCGTAATTCTTCTGCGACGTTGCCTCCGGGCTCGAGCGTCTCTCGACTTCCGTTTTGACGAGTTCGCACATTCGTTTTCTCATGCGATGAAAAATGGCGCCTACTGCTGTCTCGCTGATACCGAGTTTATCCGCAACGGTAACGAGATCGCCGTAATCGGATGCGCCCGCGAGGAAAGGTCGTGGCGCTACGAGCGTTCTCGCTTCGCCTTTCTCTTGCATTTCACGCTTGGGATTCGAGACCGCTCGATCCAGCACCGCGCACGCCCACACGTGATTAAATTCGACGTCGGGAGAAGGAACTGATTCTTCAGAAATGGACAGGGTGTCGAATGCAAGATGTTGAGAATCACCTCCGCGTTTTTGCCGACCTTTTTTGGAATGCGTCTCGAAGAGAAAATTCTTCGCCGCAGGTAGGGCAGGTATTTGAATTTTCTGCACTCATCTTCCACCCCGATACTTAGAGATCGGTGCGGAAGTGTTACAGGAAATTTCGCAGCGCAGTGTATCGACGCCGAGGACTCAGTGCGCCAAGATCCGTTTTCCTTTTGGCTGACCGATCTCTTCGAGGAGCTTCACGAACCATCCTTCATCGATGTTGAATGGCTTGCCGCCCTTGATTCTTGGGAAAGCGATCGTGCTCATGACATCTCCGTTGTCTTCATCGAGTCCGGCAACACCAGACTCTCCTTTAAGAGCAGCATCAGCTGCGTGAAAAGCGCTTTGCTTGATGAGTTCGAGGTCGTCAGCATTTGGTTTGGCACTTCGGGCGAAGTATCCGCTCTTTTGCACGAGCACTTTCTCGGCTCCGAGTTTGCCTTTCAGCTTCTTGGAGAACCACTGCCCAACATTGACATCGTCGAGACGGTAGTGATTAAAGGCATCCTTTTCGGGTTCCATGCCCAGAGCCTTCAATTCGGCGATCACGTTGTCCATGCCTGCTCCTTCACTGAGGAAAATGTTCACGGAGTCGTGCTCATCCATCTTCTCATTGAGACGTTCCACTTCAGCATCGAGATCGATTTCCATTTCAGGAACCCAAACAGCGTCGACGTCCCAGCGAATCTGGTGGAGAAGCGCATCGGGGAGCCAGTCATATTGGTGGAGACTCTCGTGATACTCGTAGGCAGCGCGAGCGGTGAGCCATCCGCAGTGGCGACCCATCACTTCGTGAATGATGAGCTGGCGAGCACTGGTCGTGTTCTCGTTGGCAACGTTGCGGAAAAAACGCGCACTCTGGTGAGCCGCAGTCCACGCACCCAGCGTCTGCTTGATGGGGAACACGTCGTTGTCGATTGTCTTTGGTAATCCGACCACGGTCAGTGGGTAATTGTTTTCCTCCAGGTAGGCAGCAAGGTCAGCGGCGGTCGTATTGGTGTCATCTCCGCCAATGGTGTGGAGAATGTCGACTTTGTCCGCGACGAGACGGTCTGCAGCCAGTTTGAGAGGAGTTTCGCCCTCCCGCACCAGGCCTCGATTCACGCAGTCCTCCACATTTGTAAGCTTCACCCGGCTGTTGCCGATTGGGCTGCCGCCGAATTTGTAGAAGATCGCAGCGCGTTTACGCACGGACTGTGGAAAGTGGTAGGACTTGCCAGTCAGCAGTCCCTGATAACCGTTCAAATATCCCATCAGATCGGCGTCCGGAGCGATCTCATTGTAACGTTCGATAAGCCCTCCGATGGAGGCGGAAAGGCAGGGCGCGATACCCCCGGCGGTCAAAAAAGCAATTTTCATAAGGCGGGTTCAGTTTTTAGCGCGCATGTTCCGCCGATTCATTACGAAGTCAAGTCAGGGCCGGTGAGAGCTGTCTTAAAAGGAGGGAAACAAACAAAATTTACTAAACATAGATTAATTATTGATGTTTATGAAATTTCTGATACTCTGGTAAAAATCTGTTTGCTCTAATGATTCGTATTCCGTTTTCCGCCGCTTCTGAGTCAGGGGATGAACCTTCCGGTTTTCCTAGTCAAAAAAGAGAATCGGCGCGTCCTCACTCAACCAAGGATATTGATTCTCGCATTTCGATGCTGGAGTCCAAGTTGGCTTCCCATGCCAAGGAAATGAAAGAGAACGTGACGGAGCGAGTAGACCGGATCGAGAGTCGTTTTCATCGTGCCATGGTTTCATTGGGATCTTCGGAAGAACAAGAGGGTGACAAGGTCGTCGAATTTCAGAGTGATACCGTTACCTTGCATCATCTACCGGCCACAGCGGCCCTGAACTGCCTGAACGAACTCAACGACACTCTGCAACTGACGCGGGATCATGTTGAGGCCTTGGAAGAAAGTGTTGACCGCATGCGTCGACTCGCGCGCCGAGCGTGAGGTTTTGAGGTGGGGCGCGCTGCGAAGGACTGACGTTTGACGTCCCATTTAATTTAGTGCAGCCATTTTCTTCGCATTCAACGCGAATGGGAAAGAATGTCCGCTAATTTCGCGAATCTGAGGAAGGAAACCAAATTCTTGCGGGAAGAAGCGTGTGCCCATCGAGCGCGGACCGAAGCACGAAGTGATACCGAATTCCGTTACGCCCAATTTCCACATTGATATGGCGCATTTGTACAGAAATACTCGTTTCAGATTTGTGGCAATATCACTACAGTAGTGGGGAAGCCCTGCCTACCCTCCTGAGCTTTCGCAAAGGAGATTAGGTGTATGATCAAACCCTGCTTGCCCCCCTTAGCTTCAGCGAAGGAGGGTCGGATGGCATGACTAGACCCTTTCTACTCTCACTTCTTCTCGTTACTTTAGTGCTCGCCCCTTCGGCCAGTGCAGATGATGGAGCCGTTTACTTTAAAGAGAAGGTTTTTCCCATTCTCGAAGAGCGTTGTTTTTCCTGTCACGGGGGTAAGGAAAAACTGAAAGGAAACTTCCGGGTAACGAGCCGCGAGGGCCTGGTTGTTGGTGGCGATTACGGCAGCGGTATTGATGCGGAGAGCCCGGAAAAGAGTCTCCTTCTCGAGATGGTGAGTTACAAAAATGAGGACTACCAGATGCCGCCGAAGGAAAAACTCTCCGACGATGACATCGACGTCCTCACCGAGTGGATGAAAATGGGGGCTCCCTATGACCCGGAATTGGAAATTAAAGGGGATGAATCTGAGCGCCGCGGTTTTTCGATCACTGACGATCAGCGCAATTGGTGGGCCTACCAGCCGGTCGTGAAGCCTTCGGTTCCAAAGGTCGATTCCGAACTGGCTGCTTTCATTGATGAAACCAAACCGAATCCGATCGATGCCTTTTTGCTCCACGACCTCAGCGAAGCAGGCCTGACGCCGAATGGTCCGACCGATGCAAAGGGGTTGCTGCGACGCGTCTACTACGATCTCATCGGGCTGCCGCCGACTCCGGAAGAGGCCAGCAAATTTGCGACCCACTTTGCCAGTGAACCTGATCATGCTCTCGACGCGGTAGTCGATGAGTTGCTGGCACGTCCGCAATACGGAGAAAAGTGGGCACGACACTGGCTCGACCTGGTTCGCTATGCAGAATCGAACGGCTTCGAGCGAGACAATTCCAAGCCCCAAATCTGGCGCTACCGCGACTATGTGATTTCCGCCTTCAACGAGGACAAGCCCTACAACCAGTTTGTGATCGAGCAGCTCGCTGGTGATGAAATTGCGAATCCGACTATGGCTTCAGTCACCGCGACGGGATTTCACCGCCTCATGCAATGGGATGATGAGCCCGCCGATCGCAAGCAGCACGTCTACGATGTTCTCGCCGACAACGTTCTCGTCACGAGCGAGACTTTCCTCGGCATGACGCTCGGTTGTGCGCGTTGCCACGATCACAAGGCCGATCCGATTTCACAGAAGGACTACTACTCCTTCATGTCCTTTTTTCACGGCGTCACTCCCTACGAAACGCCCGGGACAATCCGCCCGTGGGCCGAGCCTGCTGAATTGGCTGCTTTTGAGGATAGGCGAAAAGATCGGGTCGCCGCGAAGCGAAAGGAAATCGAGGCACTCGAAGGCGATATGATCGATTACCTCAAAGAGGTTGGAAAATTCCGGAAAGACAAGGCTGCTCCCTCGGTGAGGACCTATGTCGATGACGCGCGCGGAACTCCGGCGACATGGAGTTTCGTGACAAGTGCTCCTGCACCCGGATGGAAAGAAGTGGGATCCAAGGCTTTCAAAAACTGGACCAAAGCCCAAGGAGGGTTTGGGACCGAGGGAACCCCGAACTCTTTCGTCACTACGGAGTGGAAAGAGCCGAAGATTTGGATGCGCACAAATTTCGGATCAAAGGAAATTCCCGAGTCGCTCGTGCTTGAGATCTTTCACGACGAGGACGTCGAAGTGTATCTCAACGGAGTTGAGATTTTCAAAGCGAGTGGTCACAATGCCGATTACCAGTTCGTCGAACTTGGGCAGAGCGCGCTCGACGCTTTTCAAACCGGAAACAACGTGCTCGCAATCCACTGCAAGCAGACGAAGGGGGGGCAATTTATCGACGCAGCGCTGCGCACAGGACCGCAAATGCCAGGAACCTTGCCGGTGGCTCTCAATCGCGGCGGAAAACGACTCGAAGGTGAACTCTCGAAACATTTCGGACGCGAGATCGTCAAGGAATGGCGCGAGGCAAAAAATAAATTGAACAGCATCCAACGGGAAATGCCGGGAACGCCGCTGAACGTGGTCAAAGAAAGCGGTTCCCAGCCATTGCCCTTACAGGTTCACCTGCGGGGATCTGCCCATGCACCTGGTGACGAAGTCGAGCCTGCTTTTCCTTCGGTTCTTGGTGGAGGGGACAGTCCGGTCCCGGCAAGCTACGAGCCGGTCAAACATGAAGTCGGTCCCGCCACATCTGGTCGCCGTCTTGCTCTCGCCAAATGGATCGCGAGTCCCGAAAATCCGCTGACCTCCCGCGTCATCATGAACCGTCTCTGGCAGCACCACTTCGGTCGCGGGATCGTTCCGAGCACGAATGACTTCGGCCAACTCGGCGAAGATCCGACCCATCCCGAGTTGCTCGATTTTCTTTCCGCAACATTGGTGGAAAAAGGTTGGAGCCTGAAAGAGATGCATCGACTCATCATTTCGAGCCGGGCCTACCGCCGCTCTTCAACTCCTGACTCGCAGAATCTGCTCGAAGATCCGCAGAACACCCTTTTTTGGCGCTACGATATGCGTCGACTCACTGCCGAAGAAATTCGTGATTCCCTTCTGGCATTGTCAGGCAATTTGAATCCGGAGCAGGGCGGCCCCTGGGTATATCCCGAGCTGCCTCCGGAGGTTCTTGCGACAGCATCACGTCCCGGAAAAGGCTGGCCCATTTCACAGGACATGATGGATCGGAATCGGCGGTCCATATACATCCACGTAAAGCGCAGCCTGAGATTCCAGATGCTCGCCGACTTTGATCAGGCAGACACCGACACACCCTGCGCGGTTCGCTTTGCCACGACCGTCCCGACACAGGCTCTCGCTATGCTGAATTCCAAACTGGTCAACGACCAGGCCGTTGTCTTCGCCGAAATGCTGCGGGCCGATGGCGAGGACGATCTGCGCTCCCGCATACATCGCGGGCTCGCCCTCGTAACCCAACGCAAGCCAGAAGAGGCGGAGGTCGAGCATTGTGTTGAGCTTGTTGAACGATTGCAGAGCGAGCGCGGTTTAACCGAGGAGCAAGCGATGGAACGGTTCGCGCTTGTGGCGATGAACTTGAACGAATTCATGTATCTGGATTAACGAAATGAAGGAAAAGGGAGAACGCGGATGACCGCTAGTAGCCGCGAATTTACGCGAATCTCTGATAGAAAGTGTTGAAGCTCATCTACGGAAATTCCTTTCCATTCGTATTCTTCCTGTTTGCTGATTTCAAAATAGTGACACCCACCCAATTTTCCCATGAAAAAGTCCAATCAATTTAACTTCTGCGGCAACGTAAAACGCCGTGAATTTCTTAGCACGGTTGGCGGTGGATTTCCTGCCCTTGCGCTCTCGGGAATGCTCGGAAGCGAGGGATTCTTCAACCAGGCGAACGGAGCAACAACTGGTGGCTTTCGAAACCCGCTCGAAGCGAAGCCTCCCGTGGTTGGGGGAAAGGCCAAGAGCGTTATCTTCATCTTCTGCTACGGCGGACCGAGCCATATCGACACCTTCGACCACAAGCCTAGCATGTATGGCATGGATGGGAAAACGATCGATGTGAAAACCTTCGGTCGGGGTGGAAAGAAAAACCAGGGTCGTATAGTCGAGCCGAAGTGGAAATTCAAGCAATACGGTGAGTGCGGGAAATACGTATCCGATCTTTTCCCGAATGTTGGCAGCTGTGTCGACGATATCGCTTTCATCCACTCGATGACGGCGGACTCTCCGATTCACGGCTCCGCCCTTCTCATGATGAATTGCGGTTCCGTCATCAGCGGAAAGCCATCGCTCGGGTCGTGGGTGAACTATGGACTCGGTTCGGTGAACGAGAACCTGCCGGGCTACGTCGTTATGCTCGACGAATCTGGTGGTCCCATTTCCGGGGCGAAGAACTGGACGAGTGGCTACATGCCCGCGAGCTACCAGGGAACGGTCTTTCGCTCGAAGGGTGATCCCATTCTCAATCTGAAGCACGTCAACGGTATGCCACGGGAGGAGCAGCGAATGCTGATCGATTCGCTTAACCATCTCAACACAGGCCACCTCGAGTCCCGTTTCGACAATACCAACCTCTCCGCCCGCATCGCTAGTTACGAGCTGGCCTACAAGATGCAGGCGACTGCACCCGAGGCGATCGATCTCGATTCTGAATCCGAGGAAACCAAGAGCCTTTACGGAATCGGAGATCAGCAGACTGACTCGTTTGGACGGAAGTGTCTCCTTTCCCGCCGACTCGTCGAACGCGGTGTTCGTTTCATCCAGCTTTATTCCGGCGGTGCGCACAACGATCAGAACTGGGACGCCCACGGCGATCTTGAGGACAATCACAACAAGCACGCCGGCGCGACCGACAAACCGATTGCCGGACTGATTCAGGACCTCAAGCGACGTGGAATGCTCGAAGATACCCTCATCGTGTGGGGAGGGGAGTTTGGTCGCCAACCCACCGCCGAGTATGCGAAGGGAACGGGACGCGACCATAACAGCTACGGCTTTACCATGTGGATGGCCGGAGGCGGCATCAAAGGCGGCGTCAGCGTCGGCCAGACCGACGAGCTAGGCTCCGCTGCCGTGGAAAATCGTTACCACGTCAAACACCTCCACGCCACCATCCTCGATCGGATGGGACTCGATCCAAACAGCCTTACCTTCTTCCACGGCGGATTGGATGAAAGCCTCGTTGGAGTTGAAGGTGCCGAGCCGATACGCGAGGTGATGGCGTAGGTGAAATCCCTCGATGTTTCATCGTCCTCGAAAATGGTCACAGTTTCGCCACTGAGCATCATTTTGACCCAAGTTGGAATCGCTGCCGCATAGGGGCCACCAGGATACTGACGCGGGCTAAAAACGTTGAAATAGCGAAGCGCCGCAAACTCCATGTCATAGTTTCTGGAAAAGGCATTCGCGTAGGTTTAAGTGACAGCCTCCTCGCAAACTGCATATTCTACTAAATCTCCTACCCTGATCCGAAGTCTTTCTTTCTGATAACTGGAAAGATTCCCGATAGCAGATTCCAAGTTCGATTCGTAGCCATTTGAATAGTTGTTGAGGGAAATAAAAACTGATCCAAGCGCAGAAGCGTCTCGACGATGTGAGATCCAGTGAAGCCTGCACTGCCAGTGACGAGCCATTTCTTTGGACTTTCAACTAGCTGTGATTGCAGATATCCGAAGGGTGAAGGCATAAGGGGATATCCAGTTGTAGAGTCAGTTCCAGCAGGGGCGACAGATAACCATCGGGGGCTTGTCTAATTTGAAGGAATTGTCGCAGTTTTTCCTGTCGATTTCTTTGTTTATTTCGTCACTTCAAAAAGATGAGAAACTTGCGGCAAAAAAACCTCACGAGGGCGGACGAAATCATGAGTGAGCCTTGCGCAAACCATGGATTGAGTCCTCTGGAAATCAGGATCGGTCCGGGAAATAGACCTAATGCAAAATTGAAACTTGACTCTACCCCGTACCGTCTTTCTACGCTTCACTCCGAATCTATTCAGCCCCCGCACTCTGGCTATCCTGAAGGGCTGCCAGTTCTTCGGCTTTGCGCTGAATCTCCTCGGGGGAAGGAAGTGACGCGAGATCCAGTTCGGCGAGGACTTCGGCGGGAATGATACCGGACTGTTGGAGTTTTGTGAGGCAGCGCTTGCGCTCGTTAAGAGCTTTGTCAGGGCTGCGCTCTTTCGAAAATCTTGATTTGGCTTTTTCGCTGCGGGTTCGGAGACTGGAGTAGATATCGCCTCCGAGCAGGGAGGTGATGTCGACCTTCATGCTCTCGCGCTCGACATCGGCCTGTTTGACCGGTTCGCCGTTGATGGGGCCAGTTCCGTATTTGGGAAACATGATAGCAACTTCCGGGCAGACGCGGGAGCAGGCGGGGCAGTTGGTCTTGCAATTGTCGTTGTTCTGGACCTGGATCTGCTTGTCTTCGTCAACGCCGTAGACGTCGAAGAGGCAAAAGCTGAGGCACTGCATGCAATTGGTGCAACGGTCGTAGTCGATGACGGGAAACCAGGGCTTCCACGCGCCGTTTTCTCCCGGCTGATTGAGCCCGTCGGTGAGTTCGGCTCGGGTTTCTTCAACGAGAGTAACGACAGCTTCGGTGTCGAGTCCGGAGGTGTCGCGGGTTTCAATTTTTCGATCGCTTTTGCCATCGACGACTTCGGGAGCGTTGTCGGTGAATTCTCCGAGCACGATGACGGAAGCTTCGCCGGAGACATCACTGAGGGCATCGGCGTTTGCCGTATCGGTGATCCGGGTCACGGAATAGCCTCGGTCGAGGAGGTCGGTCGTGACTCCAATGCGGCGACTGCTTTCCCAGGGGGTGGCTCCGTTTCCTTCAAAGAGGATGACCTGAACAGGGTGGATTTCGTTTTTCATTTCTGGGTCAGGTTTTCGATGATTTCATCGGCGCTTTGTTCGCGCATGTTGAGGACTTCGACGCTGTCGTCGTCAGGAAAGGGGGCCTCGGCCTGGTGAAAGAGCCATTTCACGGCACGGGGATAGCAGGCGGCGATTTTAACATTCTGTCCTTCGGAGAGGAGTTGCTTGATGCGGTCATCGCGGCGCGCCGACATCTCGCAGAGATCGGCGACGCATTCGAAGCTTTCTCCTGATTCGCAGAGTCGCTCAAGGACTTCGTTTTTGGTGCCTTCGGGAATGACCTTGGCGAAGGCGCATCGGCAGTAGAGGATCTTGGTGGAAGGCTGGCTCAAGGGGAAGGCAGGTGGTATTGGTGCGGGAGTTTCGTCTCGGGGAGCGCGGCTTTCAATTGGATTTTGTGAGGCGCATCCGCGTCTGAGGGGCTGGAACGGCTCGTGAACCCTGATTTTCCCTGATCTGGTGCGAATTTTGAGTTTTCAAGACGGCGATATTCGTTACCTTTACAGATGCCACGTTCCGGAGTTCATCAATGCAGCCTTTTCTGCGGCTTGGTGGCTCTATCTGTTTCGGTTTTTGCATTTGCGCCGAGTTCGTTTTCTCGGGATGGAAAGGCGGCGGAATTGGTACCGGTGAAGGACATCCCGGATCGTTTCTTTCAGGTCCAGGGCAGCAATGGCTTTTTCTGGCAGGCGGTGAAAAACGGGGCCATCACTTCGGGGGAGACGCAATATCTCCAGTCGGGGTTGAATCTGCTGATCGATGGCGAGAATTTTTCGCCAGCGGCAGCAAAGGTTCGGGAACCCACTGACGACGTCCCTGGTGTTGTCGAATTGATGGAAAAGCGCGAGGGAGTCTTGATTGTCCGGACGATGATTTTCGATCGCGAGCGAGGTGCGGTCCAGGTGGTGGATGAGTTGCAGAACACTTCAGGTAAGGATTTGAGTCTGCCGGTTGGCTTGCGGACGACCTATCCTTTCGGCTGGGAAAGTTTGCATGGTCAGGGCGGAGGACTGCTTTCGCGAGATCCGGTGCTGGCCTTGGGCGAGGAAGATGCCGGGATGATTATTCATTTCAGCGCAGCGGAAGGCCGTCACGATACACTGATCGTTTCCGGGATGGGAGAAGTGAAGGCAAAACTGATTGGTTCGACGAATCGGCGGGAACTGACCTTGCGTTACGATCTGACCATTCCGGCCGGCCAGAAGCAATCGCTTCTGCATTTTCTCGGGCAGGTCACGATTCCTGACATGGCAAAGTCTGACGAGGCTTTTGCTTCTTTTCTCCGTTCCCGCCGTCTCGTGAATTCGGTTGCGAGTGCCGAGGTCGTAAAGACGATTGTGAACTTTCCGCAGGAGGCGTTTACCGAAGAGTCGGCTTCGCCGGAGAAACTGGGCTCGCTGATTGCGTTGAATGAATTTCTCGATCGGATGGGCGTGTATCGTCGGCCGAAGGACATGCTCTGGCTGTCCGCGACGAGCCAGATCACCGGCACGCTGTCGGCGGAGGCTACGGTTTCGGTGCAAGGGGCGTCAGGTGAGCCTCGAAAGTTTGGTATCAAGGATGTCGCTGCGATTCGTGGGGGATCGGGTGTTGGCCGACCGGCTCGGGTTTTTCTCCGAGATGGAACGGTGGTTGCCGGTGCGGTTACGGCAGAGGATTTGAGCTTTCGGGCGGATGGAGAATCCGAGGCACAGGTGCTCGATGCGGACGCTTTGCATTTGTGTCTGACGAAAACGTCGAGTGGAGATGGGGTTATACCCAAAGGGACGGTCGGATTTCTGGAGCTTAACAATGGCGATGTGATCCCGCTTTCCGGGGCGGAGGAAAAGATTCCAGTGGTCACTTCGTGGGGTCGGATGGAGCTGGCCCTTTCTTCTCTTCGGGAAATTCAGCATGTTCGCGAGCCGATGTCGTCACATCGGGTTCTGGCAGTGGATGGATCGCGGTATTCGGTTTTTCTTTCGGGGGCTCCAACTGTCTTGTCGCTCGCGGGCGGAGAAAAGAGGGAGGTTCCGGTTCGTTCGATCTCGGGTTACTGGAGTGCCGACTTTACGGATATCGAAGAATTTGCGACAGGCGAGATGTGGCTCAACTTTTCGGAGTTGCCTGACAGTCCCGAGGTGAAGCAGGGATTTCTCCTGCAGGGCAACCAACTCCTCGCGGGGACCTTCGCAGAGGCGACGGTGAGTTTTCGGACAGATGGTCCCGTAATTCGTGTGGAGGCCGAGAGAATCCGCTCGATCAGCCAAAACCTCGACGTTGCCGATTTCACAAATGGCCGCTCGAATCTCTATTCAGTAGAGTTAAAGAATGGTGAATCGCTCGATGGGGAGATCGCCGATGGTTTTTTGACCATCCTGCGGGATGGAGAACGGATCCGGGTTTCGTTCGACCAACTTCTTTCCTATCGCTCGCTCTGATTTCATGTTTCGAATTTTCTCCAGATTGACCTCTCTTTTCCCCCGGCGCTTCGCGCCAGGAGCGCTTGCTTTCTGCATTGCCGCGAGCGGCGTGGCGCAGGATGCGGCTGACGGAGAACTACTGCCTGCTGCATTGGGAATTCGATCAGACAAGGTGGGTAATTCCTGGAATATCGAGTCCAACGGGACGATCGGGCGCATTGGCAGCACGATGGTGAACAGTGGCCTGGCGCTTTCTGTCGATGGTGAAAAGTTCGTCTCCTATCAGCCTTTGATGACTCCGGATGGGAAAGAGTTTGTTCTCACGGGGCGTCCGATGGCGAGCATTCCAGGATTGCGAGTTCAGCGGCGCATCCGTTTGTCGGAGGAGAGTGGTACGCTTCGCTACGCAGAGTTTTTCTACAATGGTTCGACCGACCCGCTGACGATCAACTTGTCGCTCGCGACAAATTTCTCGGGCAATTACAAAACCTTCCTTACCGATCGTGGGCGCACCGAGCCAGTTCTCCTCAATGATACGGAAAGCGGAATCCTCGTGCTACCGGGGGCGACACAATCCACTCGCGCCTTTCTCTTTTCTCTCGCAGATCCAGCGAGTGCGATGAAGCCGACAATCTCGGCCCAGAATCGCTACGCGCTGGCATTTCAGTTTCCGCTGAAACTGAAGCCGGGCGAGACACAGGTTGTGCTGCACCACGTGGCTCAGGTCGTGATTCCACAGAATTTCGATAGACGCAAATTGCAGAAGGTATTCCGTCCGCATTCCTTTACAGAAAACGAGAACCAGATTCCTGCTTCCTGGAAGGACTGGCTTGCGAATATCGGCATGGCGGCCCGGAATCCTGCGATCGCGATGGTTCGGCAGGGAGGTTTCTCTACCCTAGGCATCGATCCCGGACCGCGTGCGATTCTCGCGATCGGTGCGGGGACTCGGCTGACGGGGGAGGTCGCTGGCAGCGCCGTGAAAATTTCCAGTGCCTACGGTGAGGTTTCTCTGCAGGTTGATACTCTTGCTGCGCTCTCTGGCCGAAATGGAGATGCTACAAAGTTGGCAAGGGCATTCCTGCGAGATGGACAGATTCTCTCCGGTGAAGTGTATGCTCCGGGACTGGCGTTTGCGCAAAACGGAGGTTTGCGGATCGAGCTCGACGTTTCTTCCCTGGACCGACTCGTTTTTGCCGATTCAGAAAATGATCAGGACTGGGCGAGTGGAACTATTGCGATGCTGGAAACCCATCATGGCGATCGGCTGAAGATTTCTGACGAAAAAGGCACGACGATCGAGGCGGTGACCCCCTGGGGGGGGCTTGCGATTTCTCCGAGTAACTTGATCTGGTTGGGACCTCCGGCGAATGGAGCGAGCGGATACCAGGCCGAGATGACCAACGGCACGCGCTGCATTGTCTTTCTCCCATCGGAGGAGCTGGTCTTTCAACATCCTGAATTGGGTAGCGTCCAATTGAAATCGAGCGATTTGCGAAGTGTTTTTACTCCGCGAATACAGGATCGAAATCGCTGGAGCAATGCGGTCGGCATTCAAGCCTCGATTGTTCTCGATGGTGAGCAAACCGTCGTTGGGGATATCGGAAATACAACCTTGCCACTGATCGCAGAGGGAAATCTGATCGAGACATCTTTCTCGGCGATTCGCCACATGCGCCGCGTCGCGAAGTCTTCGGTGTTGCCGGGCGGAATCCCGGAGGATGTGCCGGGCTTCGAGATCAAGAGGTGGGACGGCGGGGTTCTGACGGGTTTTTCTCCTGTCGATGCGCTCTCGGTCGAGGTCTTTGGTGAAAAGTGGAGCATTCCGCTTCGCGATATTGTCGAGATTGATATGCCATCGCCGGACCTGACGCCGGAAACGCTCGCAACGATTCGAAGTCTGGTCCAACAGCTCGGCTCGGAAGAGTGGAAGATCCGGGAGGATGCGACCCGGGAACTCGGCGCATTTGGTTACCTTGCATGGCCCGTCTTGAAGCGGGAACTTCAAAGTTCCAGTGATCCGGAAATCAGCCACCGATTGGAGCAGATTCTTTCTCTTCTCAATTGATCTGGTTGTTCGTCCGTTTCAAAGAAGAGACGAAAATTTCCCCTAGAGGCGTAACCGTCACAGTATTCTGTTTTGGAAAGTCATTCACAAGAGCAGCTTTTTCAGTCCGCCGCGGGTTCCGTCCGCAAGCGGGTTGCTTCGGTGCGTTTTGCTCATTGGCTGCGAGCTGGTCACTCGGTCGTCGGTGCCGTCGCACTGGCGGTGATCCTGTTTGCGCGTCGTTCACTAATCTGGCGCGAGGGAGAAATCTGGCTGGTACTCGGTCTTGTTGCTCTGTGGATCCTCATAGGTTTTGTTTTTTCGATAGTTCGCCGTCCCGACACATTCGATTCGCTTCTACTGCTTGACCGAATCGGTGGATGGAAAGATCGCTTTTCTTCTGCCTGGGCCTTCCTTTCCGGAGGCGGAGATAACGACGGGAAAAAGCTTCACATAACGAAGGCGAGTGGTTTGATCACGGAAGCGACTTCCCGATTCCGCAAGGACCTGCCGCTCCCGTCGCTTCGCTTCGTCTGGATTGTTCCCTTTCTCGCCATCCTATTCGCGCTTTCGCCGCTTGGGCGCATACCGGTCGATCAGCGAGATCTCGAATTGAGTGACGAGATGAAAGATACGGCGGCTCTGCAGTCGAATGAATTGGAGCGGCAGGCAAAGCAGATCAAAAATCTCGAATCACTTGGCAAAGACGAGCGCGAGGAGCTGGAGCAATTGCGCGTCGAAGTGCAGGAAATGGCAGATCGCCTTGCTGACCCGGATGATCTGACGGCCGGAGAAATGCTTGAAGCGCTTGAAGAACGCGCGCGAGCTGCAGAAAAGCTGGCAGAAAAGCTGGGCGTCGGTGACGATGTCTGGTTGTCCGAGGAAATGCTCGCCGAAATGGCACGACATCCCGATACGGCAAATCTGGCGCTGGCGATCAAGGACAAGGCTGCCGAGGCAGCTGCGGAGGAAGCGATGGTTTTGCACGGAGTGCTCGACAATGAAGACATCACTCGCGACACGCAGGAGCGGATGACGGGTGCGCTTGAAAGTATTGCGAACAAGTCCACTGACGAAGACCAGACGCGGCCAGCTGGTGAACGGATCGGGAATGCTTCGAGAAAAATGCTCGATGCTCAGCCTCGACCTGCGGCTCGTGAGTTTGAGGAACTGGCCAAGCATTTTCGATTTGTCGGAGAACGGGAAAAGGCACAGGAGAAGCTGGAGGAGTTGGCCAGCTCACTTCGTGATGCCGGTGGTGAGGTCAGCGGAAGTGAATTGCAGCAGATGGAAAAGATCGCAGAAGAAAATCGCGATGATCGAGCCGCTCCGTCAGGGCTCCAGGCGCTTGATGCAAACATGCCAGAGGATTTGCAGAAGCTCCTCACTCCTCAGATGATGTCCAGTGGCCAGGACGGCAGTTCGTCGTCGTTGGCACAGCAGGAGGGCGCGAAAGGGGAGCAGCCAAACAATGCTCCGGTGCCTGGTGCGGGCAATTCCAATCAAGAGGGCGGCAAGGCCCAGCCCCAGGGATTAAAGGCTCCGGTGCCAGGCGAAAATCCAGGGCCAGGTGGTGACGGCGCGGGGTTGAGTCTCTCTGACAAGGCACAGGACGGCAAAGGATCCGGAGGTTTACTCGCAGCACCTGTTCCCGGAGAAGAGCCAGGCGAATCCAGTAACGGTGGCGGTGTCGCAATGTCCGAGGGGGGTAGTTCGAACGAGGCAGGACGAGGAGGCAACCAGGCTGGCACGGGAACGGCAGAGATGTTTGATAACGAAACAGATGCCTTGAAAGTGGCAAAGGACTCCGAGGTAGGAGCGCAGATCAACGATGACGGAGAGTCAACCGTTCGCGCAGTCGAGGGCGAGGCCCGGCGTGAAAATGCAACCCGATCCCGGCAGGAGATCGTGACCGAGTTTCTCAGTGCCGAGGAGCAGGCTCTTGACGGCAAGGCTATCCCAAGATCGCGGAGGCAACATGTTATACGTTACTTCTCTGCGATTCGCCGCCAATTCGAGCAGGCTGAGAACTCCGACTGATTTTTCCAATTTTCCTGTTATGAATGACGAACCCTCATCTCAATTAGAGCCCGATCTGGAGCGATTTCAGGCCAAGTTCGACGAACTAAAGTCCGAAATCCAGAAAGCGATTGTCGGTTACGACGAGTTGCTCACGGATGCGCTCGCTGCGGTCTTTTCCCGAGGCCACATCCTCCTCGAGGGGGTGCCCGGTCTGGGTAAAACCTTTCTCGTGCAGACATTGTCGAAAGTGATGGGACTCTCTCCGGGACGAATTCAGTGCACGCCGGATTTGATGCCTGCCGATATTCTCGGAACGCATATCGTGAACGAGAATGATGAAGGTCGCCGCGTGATGCACTTCGAAAAAGGTCCGGTTTTCGCCAACCTTATTCTTGTCGACGAGATCAACCGTGCCACTCCGAAGACGCAAGCAGCTCTACTCGAAGTGATGCAGGAAGGTGCTGTCACTTCCGGTGGCGACACGATGGTCTTGCCGCAGCCGTTTTTCGTCATGGCGACGCAAAACCCTATGGAAATGGAAGGAACCTATCCGCTTCCCGAAGCGCAGGCTGACCGTTTTCTTTTCAAACTGCGCGTTCCATTTCCGGACCAGGAAACCCTGGTGGAGATTGCAAAACGCACCGCAGGATTTGACGCTCCGGATTTGAAGCAGGTGCTCGGCGGAGATGAACTGATCGAGCTTCAGAAAATCGTGGCACGAGTTCCGGTGGCTGACCATGTCACCGAATATGCTGCGCATATCGTGTTGGCTACCCATCCGGAAAGTGAATCCAAAACGGCTGAAGTCGGGGAATATGTCAGTTATGGAGCAAGTCCTCGTGGAATGCAGGCATTGATTCGCGGCGCCAAGGTGGTCTGTGCTCTTGATGGCAGAACTGCGGTATCGATCGATGATGTGAAACGAGTCGCTCTTCCTGCTCTACGGCACCGAGTGATTCTCAATTTCCAGGGCGAAGCAGAATCGCGCAACATTGATCAACTGGTCGAGTCCGTGCTTAAGGCAATTCCCGAAACGGCCAGCGTCTGAGCCCGCTTGTGCAATCTATTTCGAATGCAAACCGCAGATATAGTAGAGCGAAGTCAGCAGGGCACAGCGCTTTGCAAAGCGAAGGTAATTCTCGCTTTTGGTCTCGCTCTGGTGGTTTTGCTAGGGAGCTCCTCCTCGTATGCTCAGAATAAAACGGTGGAGGGATTCTCCGCTGAGTCTCTCAGTCTACGCACGGCATTGCATTACGACTCGATGCTTCCCTTGCCGCTTGACGCCCTGGTTCGTCTGTATGCCGACGCGGACCGTATTGACGAACTGGTTGGACTCTATCGTAACCACATTGAAGAGTATCCCGACGATCCAGGTGCAAAGGTGGTCCTCATTCGGATACTGACGAAAACGGAGCGGGAAGGGGTCGGAGAATTGCTCACTTCCGCTTCCACCAAGCACGGTGATTTTGCTCCGCTGCAATATCTGCTCTTTCAGTTTCTGGAAGAAAAGGGAGACGAGCGTTCTCTCGAAGCTCTTTCCCGGGCGATCGATCTACAACCGAACCCTGCGAAGCGGAATCAGTGGCTCGAGGAGTTACTCCAGCGTTCTGAGTCAGAAAGTGGTCGTGCTATCGCTTCCGAAAAACTGGCTGCCCTGCTCGCTGTTGAGGGGCAAACTGCTGAAACATACCTGAGTCTCGCGAAGCTGATGCAGCGATATTCTTTTTGGAACCTGAGCCTGGAAGCGCTGGATCGGGCACTCGAAGATGGGCTTGCTACAGACCAGAAACTGGAAGCCGAAATGCTTCTCGCTCGTGCCCAAGCTGAAATCGGGAATCGAGTCGAAGCAGGGAAAATTCTTGATGGGATATTGGAACGGCTTGCTCCAGATCATTGGCGCAGGCAGGAAGCGATGACCTTTCGGGTGTCGGTGATCGCATCCGAAGAAGAGCGCCTCAAAATGCTGGCAGACTATCGGAAAATATTTGAAGAAAATCCAAAAAACGAGAGCGCGGCCTTGGAGTATGCCGAGTTGTTGAACGCAAGCGAAAAGAAGGCGGAGGCCGGCGCCATTCTCGTAGCAGCGGCCCCGATCATGGGAAGTGGTGGCGCTGTGGAAACTCGTTCTCTCGCTTTGCTGGAAGCGCTGGCAAAGCCCGATGTCTCGGAGGCGTTTCTTTCCCTGCGTTTGGAAGATGAGCCGGAGCGGACCGACTTGCGGTTTCGCCTCGTAAAAGCTCGCTACGCTCTTGGGAAAGATGCTGACGCAGAACAGGATTTCGCGGCCGTTATTGCAGGCCTCGACAAAGACGAAGCGTCAAAGCGAATACTCGAGTTGCAGCGCTATTTGCGCGGCATCGAACGTATTGACGCTGCTGGAATCTATCTTGCCCGATACGTTCGTAATCATCCCGCCGAGCTCAGCGTTGCGCGCGAACTTGCTGAAATCTGGGCGGCAGGTGATCGGAGGGATGAATTGGGTGCGATGTTCAGGAACCTTACTCCAGAAAAATCTCCGCCAGAGCAGGTTCGTGATTTCGTGGAATTCCTGATCAGCGAATCTTTCTACGTTCCTGCGCGCCGTTTACTGGAAGTTCGAGGTAAGGCAGAGGGTTTCGATTTTGATTTGGGATTGTTGGAAATTGAAGTTGTCGGGGAACTGGGTGATCTCGCCGCTGCGGATGTTTTTGTTCCTAAGATGCGGGAAATGACCGATACACCAGAGCGTTATGCACAATGGCTCGAGGCATCTGTCGGTGCCTACGAATGTTTAGAGCGGCTCGATGAATTCTTTGCCCGGGAGCAGAATCGATTTTCTTTTTCTCGGGATGCGTGGCCGGAAGAGAAGGTCGAGAAATTCGTCATTCTCTGTGAGATTGGAAAGCAGCGTCTCCTCACCGATCGTGTCGCTAGTTCTGTTCGTGAGCGACTTGGCGAGGCGACCCTGGAGCGCGCTCTCCGAGTTCGACTACGGAGGTTTCTTGTTGGCATGCTGGAGTCGGATCCGGCTTCGTCAGGAGAGGTGGAAGAGCAACTTAAATTGCTCGCTGTCGAGGATCCCGGAAATCAGGCGGAATACGATCTTCGACTGGCTCTGGTCTATCATCGTAGCGATCGCGCCGACCTTTCTCGCGATCTTGTCACCGGAGCCGAGCTTCGCGAGATCACTGATGCACAACTCGTTCAGGAAGCTGTCGAGGTGTTGATCGAATACGGGTTTCTAAGTGAGGCCGAGGGGGCTCTTGAGGCGGTGAATCGCCTCGTGCCGGAAGATGTCTTCAGCTGGGAAAAACGTCTCACGCTGCTCGCCGTAATCGGAGACGAGGAGAAATTTCGGTCTGTAGTGAGAACCCTTCGTGAAGGGAACGGTGGTGTCGTTCTGGGCGAGCCGTCACTGGCTTCACTGGAGCGTCATTTCGCTGCCTCATACTGGAGATCAATCTCGCGGCTTATCGCGACTCGGGATGTGCGACGTTTTGAGGAAGTCCTGCCCATGCTTGAATCCGTGCATCGTGACTCGGAAGACTTCGCTCACCGGGCTTGGACGGATTGGGCGCGTGCGATCGTCTTGCAGACTCTCGGGAGATCCGATGAGGCTCGGGAGGCACTTGCGAGTGTGCAGAAAACAGCCGCCGAGTCTGAGCTTGATACGATAAAGTTTCCAGATGGGATGTCGCTCTCACTGGGTGGGGCAAAGAAGCTTCTTGAGCCAGTCGCCGAAGAAACCCTCAATGGAGGGACGAGAGAAGCAGAATTTGTATCCGGGAATAGCGATATGGGTTGGGCGTTCTCAGTAGAGGCCGGCTCAAGCTTAGTTCAGGTTCGAGCGACGCCATCAACTGTCCTCGTCCTTGATAATCGCGATGTCGTCTATGCCCTCGATCCGGTCAGTGGCCGGCTTGTGTGGAAAGAGCGCTTTGCTTCCTCGGAGCGGATTTCGACTGGGAAGCCGAATTTGTTTTTTGCAGATGCGCCCGCAGCAATAGTTGAGGACACGACTACTCCGCAGCAGGCTGTAAAACTGGCTCGCGATTTTGCTGTAGATGGGGAGCTTTTCTTTCTACAGGTGGCGAATGAAATGCGGGCCTATTCCGTCGAAGACGGCTCCGCAGTCTGGGCCGCTGAGTTGCCTTTTGACCCGACACAGAGCCAGCACGATCGCGAGCAGGGCGCGGCCCCTGATATTCGATTTCGTGTTGGGGAAGCGCGGGTGGGGGTGTTTGACCCGGTCAGTGGAAATCTCGCTGCATTCGATTCGGTTTCGGGAAAACTGCTTTGGCACAATGCGCTTGAGGAAGAGGAAAGTGACGCGGTCCGAAAGGTGATCTCGATCAACAGCGGTTTGTCAATGGATCAAGGATTGGTCTTTGCCTGGGGGCAGAAATCACGAGTTTTCGATCTCGAAACAGGCAAGCCGGTCTGGACTCTATCCGGGCAGTCGGAAATGACCTTTCCAATACGGCTGCGCAAGAAGCGCGAGACTGATCCTGCAAACGGAACGGAGGGAAGTGACGGTTCGGATGACAATGAGGTTTCTCTCGCCGCCGCGAATTCCCCTGTGAGACTCGACTTTCTTTCTGTGAACGAAAGGAACAACGCAGATTTTTCTTCTAGCGTAATTCGGGGTTCCGGTGGCACCGAGTTGGTGAATCCTGCGGGTCACTGGGCCGAGGAGCGTGTTGCAGAAGGTGATCCATCCCATGCGCGTTTGGAGGACGGATATCTCTGGTTGATGCGCCAAGGCAGTATTCGGCGGATTTCTGTGAGACTGCCAGTTGCCTCGACGGAACTGCCTGCCCGTGGTGCGTATGTCGGTCGTGTCGGGAATCATGTCTGGTTTGTTGATGGACAGGAACTGCACCATGCGGACTTTGCCAACGAGCGAACCCAGATGATCAATTGCCGGGATCTTGGCGGTCCAATCCGCGTCGCAAAATCAGGAAACCAGTTGGTGGTGCGTGGAAAAAGCGGGGTGCGCCTCGTCAATGCAATCACGGGAAATGAGGTCGGCTTTTCTCGTTGGCCGGTGGAACTTGAGGCTTTTCTCAAGGAGGTCATGCCCGATGAAATTTCCGTAACCGGTTCGGCAGAATCTCTCTGGCAGGGGATCGTGAAATACTCGGAAAACAGGGAGCCAAATTACTGCATCCCGGTCGTAGATCAGATTTCAGGCGGTCGATTCTTTACCAAGTTTGGAGAGAATACCTTGATTTGTTTGGAGCGGGAATCGCAACCGCAACCTCCAGGTGAAGTGAAGGCGGCGGAGGGAAAGGAATAGTTCGAGGATGGCAGCTGCGAAACAGAATGACGAAGAACTGTTTGATGCCGAGTTTCTCGAGCGTCTCAAGGCGCTGGCGCTTCGCCTCCGGAAACGAAAGCAACTTCGGCGAAAAGGAATCCAATCAACTCCCGCGACAGGATTCACGCGTGAGTTTAAAGACTTTCGTCACTACACAGGGAACGAAGACTATCGCGCGATTGATTGGCGTCTCTATGCAAGACTCGATCGACTTTTTGTCAGGCTCTACGAAGAGGTTCAGGAATTTCATGTTCATATCGCGGTCGATACGAGCGGGTCGATGGTCGGACCCTTTCCGGAAAAACGAATCACAGCACTGAAGATCGCTGTGGCCCTCGGTTATATGGGCCTGATCGGAAATCACCGAGTCAGCCTCTACTCGATCGGGGAGGATTCCAGCGAGCCAACGCAGCCTTTGAAGGGGCGGGGGAGTTTGCAGCGCGTCCTTGATTTTGCCCAGGGACTTGAGTTCGGAGGGATGACGAATCTGGAGAGATCGTTCGAGAAATTTGCACCGACGCGCCGTCGTTACGGGATCATTTTTGTGCTATCGGATCTTTTTGGTCGTGAAGTCGATGAAGCGCGCGAGGCGATTCGTCATGCCGCGCGTTGGCCGGGTGAGACCCACTTCATTCAAGTGTTCCATCCCAATGAAGAGAAGCCTGACTTCGACGGCGAGATCGAATTGATGGATGTAGAGACGCAGGAGCAGCGGCGCCTCTGGCTTACTCCGCGTGATCGCCAACGTTACGAAGATCGTTTCCATCAGTTCCTCTCTGAAATTGAAGCAACCTGCCGTTCACGCCAGATCGATCATCAGAAGTGGCGGACGGATTATCCCTTTGATGATCTTTTTCTCGATCTGCTTTCCCGCGGATCTGCTCTCGCTTCTGGTGCTTCTTGAGTCACACGAGCATGCAGTTTCTTTATCCACAGTTTCTCTGGTTGCTGCTTCTCGGGATTATCCCGGTGATGCTCTATCTCTTTCGGCGTAAGTCGAAAAAGGTTCGGGTTTCGACGCTCGTCTTTTTCAAGACTCTTGCGAAGGAACATCAGGAATCAGCCTGGTTGCGGCGACTGAAAAAGATCGTCTCTTTTGTGCTCACGATCCTGATGCTGAGCTTCGCCGTTTTTGTTCTTTCCCGGCTTATCGCAAAGCAGGACGACCCTGATCGCTATCGAACTATTGTGATTTTGTTAGATCGATCCGCTTCGATGGGAGTTGCTGATGAAGGGGGAAACAGCCTGCTCGATGCCGGCAAAGATATCCTCCGCGCGCGTCTTGCGAAAGTTCCAGAGGAAGTCGGTGTGTCTTTGATCGCTTACGATGTGCGTCCCGAGGTGCTGCAGCCAAGAACTCTGAATCGGAGGGAGCTGATCTCGCGACTTGAGGGTGTGGATCTTCGTCCGATGGCGGACGATCGCTCGTCCGCGGTGGAGGCGGCGAATCTCATCGCGGGTCTCGAAACCCCTACCGCGATCTGGCATGCGAGCGACCGCCCCCTTTTTTCGCTTGGTGAAGAGGGTGAAGATTCCGGCCTGCAACTTCCCGAGGGAATCACGGTCAAGGAACTGACTCTCGCGCAGCCCGAAGTTACCAATGCAGGGATCACTGCTTTCCAGATTCGACCCGTTCCGTTGGAGTATTCCCGCTACGAAGTCTACACGCAGATCGCGCTTAACTCGGATGCAGCAGAGCCTGTCACTTCCCGTCTCGAAGTCAGTGTGGGTGGAGTTCCGAATCAGTTTCGTGAAATCGATCTGGAGCCTGGCGAGCGAGTGGGGATTACTTTCCGACTTGATGGAGTCAGTGAGCAGTTGCTTCACCTCCATTTAAAAACCGAGGGTGACGCCTTTGCGCTTGATGACGATGTAACTGTTTCGCTTCCCGAGTCGCGGCCGATTCTCGCAGCCTGGATTCGAGAGGATGAAAGTGAGGATCCGTATACCCGCTTCGCACTCTCGGCAGTGCAGGAGTCCGGGAGATTCGAGCTGTTGATGGGAGGGCCCGATGCCTGGCCGCTTTCTGAGGAAGTTGATGCGGTGATCTTCGACGGATGGCTACCCGAGGAGTGGCCGGAGGATCTTCCAGCGATCGTTATCAATCCGCCCGGACCGTCCGGGCCGGTTCTCGCCCGAGCACTGCCGAACCCGATTCCCTACGACGCGGTGCGGGTGGGGAGTGAGGAACACCCCGTTCTTTTCCGCGTCGGCAGCAGCCGCGTTGCGGTCACTCAGACGGCGGTTTTTCAGAGTGCGGGATCGCTTGAACCGCTCTGGCTCGTCGGTCAGGAGCCAATTCTCGCAGCGGGAGAGGTGAAAGGCCGCAGGCTCGTTCTCATGGGGTTCTCTCCGGGGCAATCCGAGCGGCTCCCCCTGACTGCGTCGTTTCCTCTCCTTATTGGGAATGCGCTGCTCTGGATTGTTGATCGTGACATGGAGTCGGGCGGACTTCATCAGCATTCCACGGGTGACCTCGTGAAGATCGAGGGAAAGGAAGTCTCCTGGAAGCAGTGGGAAAACGGCGAGCTGAAAACGAGGAGAGTTCCTTTTTCGAGCGGAGTCTTCGAGTTGGATCGTGTCGGGGCGTGGGAGAGTGATATCGGTGAAAAGGGATCTTCTCACATCCTCTCTGCGGTGGAGAGTAGTCTGCCCACGGCAAAAAACGGGGAGGTAACCATACCAGAATATTTTCAAGTGGAAGGTGGAGCTTCGGGCGGATTGAAACTCTGGCTCCTTTCTGGACTTCTTGTGATTTTGTTAGTCGAGGCTTGGTTTTTTCACCGGCTCGCTGTTTATTGATGGACTGGCTTCACCCCAACGCTCTTCTTCTCCTGATTCCGGCTATCGCATTGCTGGTATGGTTTGATGTGCGCTCCAGTCATCCCATGGGATCGCGCCGAAGGCGCTGGCTGCTGCTCAGCCGGAGTCTCATGGCGATCTGTGTGATTCTTGCGATTGCTTCACCTGCCCGCATCCTGACGAGCCGTGAGCAGGCCGTTATCTTTGTGCTCGACCACAGTCGCAGCGAAGGGGCTGCCGGACTCGATGCGGTTTATGCCGTCGCGGAGGAGATTCGGTCCAAGCTTCCCGGCAATGCTCCTGTTGGCTTCGTTGCTGCGGGAAGCGATGCCAAGTTGCTTCGTTATCCATCCGCTGGTCCGCTTGAAGACGCGCCCGAATTGCGATCCGAAATTCTCAATACAATAGGATCCCGCTCCAACTTTGCCGACGCTGTTAGTCTCGCACGAGGACTTTTCCCCAGCGGGACCTCGCGCCATATCGTCCTTGTCGGCGATGGTGTCGAGAACGAGGGCAATCTTCGCAACATCGCCCGAGAGGCGGCCATCTCCGGGATTCGTATTCACGCTCGTGGCGTTGCCGGGGAGATACAACCGGATGTCCGTGTCACCAGCCTGAAGAGTTCACAGTCGCGCTTGAACGAAGGTGCCAGTCTCGATCTCAATGTTACGATTGAGGGGGCTTTGTCAGGGCCGGGCCGGGTTCGGCTTTTTGAAAACGGAGTCGAGGTTGATGCAATTGATATGGAATTGGAGGCCGGGGTGCCTTGGGATCACATTTTCAAGCGGGTTCCCGAAAAGCGGAACATCTATAACTACCGCGTCATCATCGAAGGATTTGAGGGGAAAGACGCCATTCCGGAAAATAATGAAGCCCTCAGCATCGTCGACGTGAGAGGGAAGCCTCTCCTTCTCTACGTGGAAGGAGAGGAGGGTGAGGCGCGTTTTCTCCAGGAAGCAATGACACGTGAGGGGATTCGCCTCGATGTTCGATCCCCAGAGGGCTTGCCCGAGTCTCTTCAGCAACTTGCGGGATACGACGGCATCATCCTTTCCGACATTCCCGCGCATCGAATCGGGGAAACCCGCATGGCTGCTATTCGCGATTATGTCGAAAGTCTTGGGGGTGGCTTTGTTATGGTGGGGGGAATGAATTCCTTTGGTGTCGGAGGTTACTACCGCACTCCGATCGAAGAAGTGCTTCCCGTGAAGTTGAAAGCACCGGATCAGGAAGAGCAGCAGACTTCCGCGCTCGCTCTTGTGATCGACCGATCCGGCTCGATGGCAGGACAGAAAATCGAGATCTGTAAGTCAGCTGCGATTGCTACCGCGGAGTTGCTCTCGGCTCAGGATTCGATCGGGATCTATGCCTTTGACTCGCAGGTTCACGAGATCGTTCCAATGACTAAAGTTACCTCGACCAGTGCGATCGCGAATCAGATCTCTCTGCTCGGATCGGGAGGGGGAACGAATATTTACCCGGGTATGGTTATGGCGCGGGAGGAACTCAATTCGCAGAAAACGAAGATCAAACACATGATTGTCCTCACCGATGGTCAGACATCAGGCCAGGGCTACCAAGCGCTCGCTTCCCAGTGCCATGCCGAGGGGATCACAATTTCGACCGTAGCCGTCGGTGCCGGAGCGCAAGTGGGCCTGCTTCAGGCAATCGCTGCCGCAGGGGGTGGTCAAAGCTACGTGACAATGGACCCGACTGCGATCACTCGCATTTTTACCCAGGATACCATGACCCACACCGGGCGAATGATTCGGGAGGATGCCTTCGAGCCAAAGCTCGTCGAGGATCACCCGATGCTTCGTGATTGGATAGATGGAGAGGCTCCACCTCTGCTCGGTTACGTAAAGACCAATCGCAAGGCAACCGCGCAGATTCCCCTGGTCACCGATACAGGAGATCCGCTTCTTGCTCACTGGCGTTTCGGGTTGGGCAAGGTGACGGCCTTTACTTCCGACTGCAAATCCCGCTGGGCAGCGCTGTGGGTCACGGACTGGCCGGGCTACAGCCAGCTTTGGTCACAGATCTTGCGGGAAACAGCGCGTGCTCCTCAGGGGCTTAATATGGACCTTCGCCTCGAAGATCGAGGGGATGTCATTTCTGTTGCCGTCGACCTCGCGGAAGATGCGGGGACGCGGCGGAACGGAGCGCAGGTCGAAGCTGACATCTTCCACGTTCCTTCTAATTCGCTCGGGTCGGGGATGAAGAATGTCGAAACCCTCTCGCTCGACCAGGAAGGTCCGGGTTGGTATGAAGCTGAATTTCGTCCGAGCGATCCTGGAGTGTATCTCGTTCGTGCTCGATCAGGCTCTCAACTCGTGTCCGCCGGATACGTTCACAATCCTTCCAACGAAGTCGCGACCGGCCAGATCGATGAAGCGTTTCTCCGCGAAGTTTGTGAAATGACAGGCGGGAGCTACCTGGCGAGCGCTGACGACGAACTCGAATTTACAGGAACCGACGTCGCTCGTTATGTCGAGCTCTGGCCCTGGATGCTCTTCGGGTTTCTTGCGTTCTTTCTCATCGATCTCTGCATTCGGAGATACGAGAATGTTCTCGGTGTGGGCGAACAGGTGGGACGGGTTTTTTGGAAAAGGTAAGTGCAGACAGCCTAGCGACGAGCTTGCGTTTTCTCCGCTCCGTCGAGATTCAAACCTACGACACCATCGAGAATTGCTGCGTCGGCGCTCGATTTGATATGCACGCCACCCTCCATCCGGTAAAGCCCACGAACCGGACGTGGATTTTTGCCCGTCATGGTCCCGTCCTTCATTTCCGTGAGTAGGACGCAGTCATTCGTTCTTTCCCTGTCCGGTGGGAAGGATCGTGTATCACTAGTATCCTGGGATTTGGTTGGCCTGACCCCTCGCAAAACCTTTGCCGGGCCGACGCCTTCCACCGGATCGGCATCCATTTAGTCGGGCGAAGCAAGCAGGTTCACTACCTCGTACTGCCGCTTGGTATCGGTGAATGGTCCCTTTGCACTAGCCTGCAACCAGACCGGTGAATTGGAAACCGAAACAGGTCCACAAAAACCCTTTCCGCCTCGGGCAAAATTTCAGGCCGGGTCTGTCTGCGCGAGGTCTGGAATTTCGTTGATGACAGAATTCTCGATCTTCTTCGTAGAGCGATCCTCGGCCCGAAGCCAGAAAGAAGCGATGCCAAGCAGCAAAAGCAAAGCGAGGTTGAGGGAGGGGG
>Ga0055584_100000935_pt1 | contig 28189 bp, 23 predicted proteins | sample OSDHelmetaG_FD_58716 | JGI IMG/M metagenome (GOLD analysis project Ga0055584, IMG submission 58716) | Pelagic marine sediment microbial communities from the LTER site Helgoland, North Sea, for post-phytoplankton bloom and carbon turnover... | ecosystem: Environmental > Aquatic > Marine >... | reverse complement strand
GGTGATGTTGCAACATTGGCAGAGAAAGTTCAGAACGCGTGGCGTTGTTTTCATTCCGGTGATTTTCACAAAGCGGTTGAACTATCTGATGAATGTGGACTGCTGGCTCATGCCCCTGCCAACAAGGCAACAGGGATTTACGCTACTTACCTGGCACCGGATAATGCAGCAGAGCAAGCTTGTTACCTGTCCGCCATTGAGCGTGCCGAAACCGCTATTGAAGCCTTACCTGACGATCCGAACAGTCATTACTTTCACGCATTCAACCTGGGCCGCTATAGCCAGAGTATTTCTATCGTCAAGGCTTTGAGCCAGGGTTTGGGCGGCAAAATCCAGAGCAGCCTGCAAAACGCTCTCGAATTGGAACCCAATCATGCCGAGGCGCATACCGCTCTTGGTATGTACAACGCCGAGATTATCGACAAGGTGGGCAAAATGCTTGGCAAGATGACCTATGGCGCAAGTGCCGGCAAAGCGCTGGAACACTTCGATCGTGCGCTTGAACTGACCCCGGACTCACCCATTGCGCATATTGAATATGGTAACGGCCTTTATCTGCTGTTCGGCGATGACCGGATTGATGAAGTTTCAGATTTGTATGTAAAGGCCAGCGAGCTACAGGCTCACGATGCCATGGAGAAACTAGACGTCGAAGCAGCCCTGGCAGAATTGGAATAAACCGCAGAATGTAGTTTTACGGCTCTGAGGTATCTTCGTCCAGGGCATTGTTGAGGAGGTTTTCTGCGCTCTTCCCGTCAGGCCTTCCTTCCAGCGGCAGCATCATACCCAGGTAGAGAAGTTTTTCGAACTCCCGTTTGAAACGGGAAATGATGGCCGAGGGCTCCGACACCAGGCGATAGTCGCTGATCAGGCCGAAAAACACCTTGCCGTTATAGCTGAGAATACTGATTCCCAGGCCGATATTGCCGTTTTGCGGAACCCAGAACATCATTTCCTTCAGTTGTGAGCCAGCAAGGTACAGCGGTTGCTGTGGTCCCGGAACGTTGGTCAGCACGGCAGTGGCCTTTTGGCTGAGTACATCCAGCACCGGTTTTTGAACAGCTGAAGGCCCCAATCCAAGTGCGGCCAGAAAGCCCAGGGTCACGGCGGCCTGTTTTGAAGACTTGAGTTCATTCATACGGTCACTGACCGCATACAAACGATCTAACGGATTATCTACACTCAGCGGCAAGGACAGAAAGACAAGACCAAAGTGGTTACCAAGCTCCAATGCGTGCTCCAGCGGTCGCAGATTGACCGGCACGGTGGCACGAATATCCTTCAGACTTTCCGGATCATCACCGGCTGAAATCATGTATTGTCTGAAGGCGCCAGTCACCGCCGCGATGAGTACATCGTTAACCGTGCATCCAAAGGCCTTGCTTACCGACTTTACTTCATCAAGCGACAAGGGCTCGGCCCAGGCCACTTGCTTGCGCGTGCCAAGAGGCTTCTTGAAGCGGGTTATCGGATCGTTCTCAAGGGTCAGGGAGTGTGCCAGTTCACGAACAATCTCACCGGCTTCCGTGGCGTAATTACCTGCAACTGCGGGGTTCTGTAGAATTTTACTACCTTCATCGATCAGCTTTTGACCCAGGTGTGTGGCAAAACCCAGTCCTTCACGGGCCGGATCGAGCAGACGTTGAAATACCTTGGCCTCGTCCGCGCGGCGTTTTTTCCAAGTATCCGGTTTCCGCGCTGAAGGCCGGCCCTCGGGTGTTGGGTCGGTCAGTGACAGAAACACCTGGACCAGGGCGATGCCATCAGCAATACAGTGGTGTATACGGACAATCATCACCGGTCCATCAATATAGTTTTCTACCAGGTGAAACTGCCACAAGGGGCGTGAGCTATCCAGCGGTGTACTGGCCAGTTCCGAAGCCAGGAGCTCGAGCTCTTCCCGGTCGGCCGCACCCGGTAAAGCCGTACGCCGGACATGCAGACGAATATCAAAATCCTCGTCAAACACCCAGTTGGCACCCCTGGCACTGTCAACGGCTTTCTGACGAAAGCGTCTGAATGTGAGGAAACGCTGTTCTATTGTTTTGAGTAGGTTTGCATATTCAAGTTTCTCATCCAGCATGATGACACCATTGATCATCATCAGGTTGGTAGGCTGTTCCATACGCAACCAGGCGGTATCGACCTTGGAGATCGGTTCTTTAATAAGCTCTGTGGTCACTTTGTCGAACTCCTGATACCGATTAAACCCGCTGTATTCCGCGAACGATTTTAACTTAAAATAGAATTTCTGATCGTGGATATTAATTTTACTTTGTTTCCGGGAGTAAGCAATGAATGTATTGATCTGGCTGTTATTGCTTGCGCTCACCATCTGGGCTTTTGAGCGGTACTATCTTCGCGGACGCCATGCCAAATACGCACCACCCGCTGATCCTGATGCGCATTCGAGATTCGCCAACCCTGAGGGTCCGGGCGTGGAAAACCCCGCAATGGTCAAAGCTGTCACGGACCTTACTCTTCGAATCACGACATGCTTGCAAAAAAATAACCTGAATGCTGCCCGTTCCGCATTTGAAACTATCAGTGCAGGGCGCGATTATGTAAGCGAATTTGTGCCAGCCGATGCGAATGGTGTACCGGCCGAATGGGTTATCGCCCCCGGGGCCGATTCAGCCCGGCGGGTGCTATATATACATGGAGGGGGTTTCGTGACGGGTAGTCCAAAAAGCCATCGCCCTATTACGAGTAAATTTTCAGAAGTAACGGGCAGTGCTGTTTTGGCCATCGACTACCGGCTGATGCCGGAACATAAACTCGTCGACTGCGTTGAAGACTGCCGGACAGCCTATCAATGGATTCTTGAGAACGGACCTGACGGACCGGAAAAACTCAGCCAGCTCTTTATTGCCGGTGATTCAGCCGGTGGCAACCTCACTCTGTCCCTGATCGCCTGGATACGCGATAGGAAGCTGCGCGCCCCTGAAGCCGCGGTGGCATTATCCCCTTTAACCGATGTCACTTTTTCAGGTGCCAGCATCCGCAGCAACGAATCCAGCGATATCATGCTGAAACCTTTCCTTCAGATACTCAACAAGATACCGCAATTTATCAAGAGCTGGTGGGTGGTGTGGAAATACAGGGTGCATCCTGCCAACCCGGTCGCCTCGCCCCTGCTGGGGGACCTTTCAGGTTTACCCCCAACCCTGGTACAAGCCTCCGAAACGGAGATGTTACTGGATGATGCCCGTCGTTATGTCTTTAAAGCCTGTGCTTCAGGCTCACCGGCAAAATTGCAGACGTGGGCTGACATGGTGCACATTTGGCAGATCTTTGATCCACAGGTTCCGCAGGCTGTTGAGGCCTGGGACGAGATCGGGAAATACTTGAAGACCGTTGCTAAGCCTGACCCTGAGCAGGTCAATTCTTGATGGAATCATCCGTCGGATCCTGATGGATCAGAACTTCCGCACCGGGTAAAAACTCCAGGATTTCGGCCTCTACCTGGTCAGCAACTGCATGTGCCTGCTTTAACGACAGATTTTCATCCAGTTCCAAATGAAGCTGTACAAAACGTGTGTGTCCGGCCTGGCGTGTCCGCATTTCATGTGTACCCTGGACTTCCGGATGGCTCATCGCGGTCGCCTGGATCTTTTGCAGAATTTCTTCGGGTAACTCCCGGTCCATAAGTTGCTGAAAAGCAACCTGACCGATATGAAAAGCACTGTAGAAAATATAAACAGCCACTGCGATGGCAAATACCGGGTCTGCCCAGGTCCAGCCGAGGGTAGAAAGATAGAGTGCCAGTAAAACACTCATATTAGTTAATAAGTCAGTCAGGTAATGCAGCGAATCAGCACGGATGGCGGTTGAATCGGTTTTTTTAATCACATAGCGCTGTATGGCCAGTAAGCCCACTGTCATAACGATGGCCAGCACCATAACACCCAGACCGATGCCGACCTGCTCCAGTGGATGGTTGTAACGCAAACGGTCAATGGCATGAAAAACCAGGAATACGGCGGAACCCGCGATAAATGCCGCCTGCGCAAGGCCAGCCAGTGGTTCAGCCTTGCCATGACCGAATCGATGGTGTTCATCGGCAGGCTGTAATGAATAACGGATGGCAAATAGATTGATCAGCGATGCAATACTGTCCATCACCGAATCAACCAGAGATGCGAGCACACTGACAGAACCGGTCACAGACCAGGCCGCCAGCTTGACGACAATCAGAAAACCGGCGGTTAACACCGAGGCAACACTGGCCAGTTTAAGCAGTCCCGCGCGGTCAAGCGGTTTCCTGAATGTAGTCATTTGTTTATTGGTTGTTCACTTTTGCGACAAATCCCGAACAAGTTGTGTTGTTGGTATCTTTGCAGCTTAGCTGCTGACTTCCAGGGGGTTCTCATTACCGTGTACCAGCCAGTCGGGATACCAGTTATGGAACAATGGTTTCATACAAAAATGCGGTTCGAAAGGTTTCCATTGCCCTTCCGGCAGGGCCAGTCGGTCGGCCAGGACGAACAACACCCTTGGGTTAAAACCAAGCCCAAGGTGTGCGCCTCCTACATGGATATTTTCCACGTCACGTCGATCAGATATTTCAACCGTAGACTGCCATGCAACGACACCATCGCCACGGGTGTACAGCGCAGTGGTGGGGACCGGCGGCGGGTGCGCCATGTGCTGAAGAAATGACTGCGGCATTTCGTCATACGGAACTTCGGTGAACATATTGAATATCTTGTGGATATTACTGGAGCTTGGATGACCACGAAACGGACTACCCATGGTCACTACCTGACGAACGATATCGGGCATCTCACGAGCAAGCTCACGAGCATAAACACCACCGAGACTCCAACCCACCAGGCTGATCTTCTCACCATAACGTTCAACCAGTTCGGTCACCCGGTCACGCATTCCATAATGTAATTTGTAGCTATAGCCCATGTTGTAGCCAAGTTTCCAACGGTGAGCCCGGTAACCCAGGTCGGCAATATACTGGCGCAATGGCCGGGTGGAACGAGAACTGGCAAGAAAGCCGGGGAATACCAGCACAGGATGATTATCACCCTGGGGTAAAAATTTCTTCAGTGCCAACATCGGTATCATGGCAGCTGCGTCGTAGACCGCCCTGCCCTCGGCCATCAACAAAAGTTTGGAAGGCCGGTGTGAATGGTCAATTAGGTCTTTTTCTTTTAATTTACTCATTTAATCCCCAAGTGATTCAATCGCCTTGTCCAGTGCCCGACCGGCATCGTGAAACTTCTTCAAACTATCGGCGTCTTCTGGCAATGCTTTTTCAATCATTGGCTGTTCGGCGACCTCAAGGGCTGACCCTGCCTGGCTGATTGCATGTTCCAGTTCTTCCAGGGCACCTTCCATACATTCTGCCATATAGTCAGGGTCTGGCACTATTTGTTCACAGGAACTGATACCGATCGATATTCTCCCATGATAGCTGAGCACTACCAGGATCAGCCCCAGCCCGTCGAGAATGGGAGCCATGCCAAAGGCGCTATGGATGCGGGCGCCGGCAACATAGAGCGGAACCGGCGGCCCCGGAACATTGGTAATGGTTACATTGAAAAATGGCCGGTGGTATCCGCCAAGTCGGGTTCTTGTATAGACCCGTGCTGCTGCCGCCAATGTTTCCGACGGCACAAACTCCGTTATCCTGTTAGCCGGCAGTGCACCGGCGTGAACTTTCGATCTTTGAGTGTTTGCGCGGATATGGACCAGACGATCGAGCGCATTGTCTACATCAGTTGCCAGGCTGACCAGCATTGCCGATACCTGGTTGCCGGTGCCTTCCTCTTCGCCCCGGACAGATATTGGAGCCATTGCCACCAAAGGCTTGGCAGGCAACTCTTCTGTCTCCAACAAGTAGCGACGCAGACCACCGGCACAGACTGCGAGCACCACATCATTGATAGTGACACCGGGTACGGCTTTACGAATTGCCCTGATACGCTCGAAGTCAAAATTCTTACCCCAGAATGTTCTGGGTGAATCGATCGCCTGATTGAATGGGGTTGTTGGGGCGCTCAATATTCTTGGCGGAGGTTCAATTCTTCTCAACCATCTGTCACCCTGTAACTGCGCCGCACCCACCGCAGCCTTACCTGCAAATTCCGCCAGGTCGAGTGCTTTTTGCCCCGCTTTGGACCAGGAATGGCCAATCACATTCAAGGGTGACGGCAGTTTCTCCGGCTTCCAGTCATCTTCGCCCTCAACTTTCCGGATTTCAGCTGTAACATCGAGCAGCGCGGTCATCATTTCCGTGCTGGCTTTGCCATCCACCGCGGCATGGTGTACCCGGGTGATCAAGGCGAATGAACCTTCTGATATTCCGGGGATACTATCGATGCCCGTGACAAAAGTGATATCCCATAGTGGCCGGTCACGATCGAGCATCTGGCCCCAGGTATCCGACGCTACTTGCATCAATTCCGTCATTCCGCCCGGTTCCGGTAGTACGATAGCGGGTAAATGATTGTCCAGATCAAAGCCGGGATCCCTGATCCAGTAGGGGAATGACAAATCCAGCGGCACTTCCACCAGTCGATGCCGGAACACCGGAGAAAGCTTCAAACGGCTTCTTACAAGTGAATACCAGGATTGGTAAGAAAAATCATCGGGGGCATCGTTCGCATCAATAACATATACACCGCCGATAGCCATCGGGCTGTGTTCACTTTCCAGGTATATGAAAGTCGCATCTAATGCGGAAAGCATTTCCATTTGGACATAATCCCGATCGCACCTATGCGGTCATTATACTGTTTAGAAACTTGAACCGGGGCGGGTCAGAAACTCAATCTCCTCTGCGGTTGATTGTCTGCCAAGCAATTTGTTCCGGTGTGGGTACCGGCCAAATTTTTCAATAATTTTTTTGTGTTTGAATTCAAAGTCCAAATTGTTCTGGATGCCGTTCCTGCGAAACAACTCCACGGCGACTTCGTGGATCTCCAACGATTCGCTGTGCATGAATGGCATATAGAGAAAGATTCTCTGCACCGGTGTCAGGGCCTGGTCTGCCACGCAGGCAATGGCCTCCTGTGACAATGTCAGCGACATGGTGTCATTTGCAAAAGCCTGTGCAGAATCTCTGAACATGTTTCGTGAAAACTGATCGAGAACTATAATTTCAGCCAGGCGGCCTTCCGGTTCCCTGCGCCACTCAAACAACTCGCAGCGACAGGCACGCGCGTGAACCTCTGAAAAGCGTTCGACCAAAAGCGCGTCAAACGCATCATCCTTTTTCCACCATAATGCCGGTTCTATCTCGTCGAACCAGAACTCCAACACGCTTTGGTACGTCACCTCGTGCCAGAAACAAGCATCATAGTGACAGTAATCGTCAAAATTCTTGCGCTGATTTTCATTAATTATCCCCGGCTGAGCTGGCTGGAATCACATAGACGTTGTGACACGAACAGACTCCATTCAGAGTATTTATTCCGGCTGCATTTGTCCAGTTATAGACTTAATCCTTCCCTGACCCTCTTTATCCGATGAGAAGTAGTGCTATCCAGGGGACCACAAAAAAGACCAGAACGACCACCTTGAAAAAACCGATAAATGAGTAAAAGACAATGTCAAAGGTTTCCCGCGAAATGGGAATAAACTTGCTTTGCAGGCTATAAGCCAGGTTAGGGACCAACAGATAAATCAACGCCAGAAAGAGTAAAAAGCCGGTATTGATAATGGTGCACCACATGAAAAATGAAGTGAGTGTTTGAAGATCCATCGCTGGCTCCCTTGGTTTTCAGAAATCCAGTATAGCGCTTCAAGGAACCTCTGATTTATTCTGGGCGAAGTAGATTGTGAATCAAAATGTCCAGATTCACCAAGAGTAGGCGCCTTTAGGCGATCAGCGGTTCCTTAGTAACCCCCAATGAAAAAGGGCCACCTTAGTGACCCTTAGCCTTTTCACAAACTCCAATTATCTTTAGCGGGTCAGTAACTCTGTCAATGCGGCCACGCTACTGTCGTTATCCGACTGGGCCAGCCAGAAAATGGCCTGGCGCCGCACCGCCCGGGGGACCTGATCGTTTTTCGCAAGCGCCAGCAACACCTGGTCACCTTCACCATCCGGCAATTGCGAAATTGCAAACACGGCCTGCTCCAGTACGTCTTCGTCCTGTTCGGTATCAATCACTTTCAGCAACCAGTCCTTTGCCTGCTGCGGGTACTCTTCAGCCAGCCAGAACATCGCTTCGCCCCTCTGCTCAGGATCTGAATCCGATTTGCTGATTTCAAACAGCAGTTCTGCCGCCTCGGGTGTGTCATTCTGGGCCAGGGCGAAATTGATCGCACGCCGCTCATCGCCCCTGGGCAGTTCTGCCAACAATTGCCTCAGTACCTTGAAACCTTCTTTACCGCGACTCTCTCCCAACCAGAATATGGCCTCTTCGGATAAATCACCTTCGGTTTCCTTTGCCAAGGAATACAGGCGCTGACCCGCCCTTGAGTTCTGGTGTAAAGCCAACGCGTACAGGGCAGAATCGTCCTGACCCGAACGGGCTACAGCCTCGAGCCAGTCCAGACCAGCGCTGTCATCGACGCTACCGATCCAGGTCACCCTGGCACCATTGGCATCTACCGGGCAGGACTCACCGACGACACGAAGATCAAGTACGTTCCCATCACGGATCTCGCTGAACACAATTACAGTTTCCGTCAACGGCGAGTCAGACCTTGTACCGTAGCTTTGATGTTTGCTTTCCAGGCTGCAACCAGCCTCGCCCGTTCCATTCCATTTGCCTTTCCAGCAACACGGCGAGTGCGTGCCATCCTGTACCGGCAGACTGAATGCCAGCCATTGTCCTTCTGCCGCTTTCATTGCCTTTGCCGGATTGGTGACCGAGGTATTTCCGGTCACTTCAGCGTTATACAACTCACCCACCTGCAACTCACCTGTCTGCGCCCAGCTGTTACCAGCCAGAATTACCAGGGATAAACTCAACCATTTGATTTTCATCCTTTGTTCTCCAGCATTTCGAACAGGTACTGGTCAGACTCTTCCGAATCCATGATGGTCAGCATCTGCAACATTTCGCGTTTGAGTTCCGGGTCGGTCTCGGTTTTCATCAAGCTGATCAGACCCTGGGCATTTTCCATGATCATCATGGACTGAATAACCGCCTTCTTTTCAGGGTGTGAGGCGCTTGGATAAAGCCCAACCAGGTATTCGGCGGCATTCTCATCGTCGCTAATAGCCAGCATCTGAATGGCCTGGGCTCTCAACTCCTCATTGGTTTCAGATTGCAGCACCTTCTGCAGCCCGTCGATATCATCGGCAATCATCATGGACTCGAGAATAATTTTGCGCAGCTCCATCTGTTTGACGTTTGCGTATAGCGCGCCCATCTCCTCGGTGGCTTCCATCACACCCAACATGTGAATCGCTTCACGCTGCAGCTCGACATTGGTTTCAGTGCGTACTATTTTCAGCGCCAGGTCCTGCGCATCATCCATCATCGCCAGTGATTCAAGGATGACCTTTTTCTCTTCAATCGTAGTGGCGTTGTCGTATATAGATTCGAGCAAGTCAGCCGCCCCTTCGTCGTCTTCCATCGCGATGCCACGGATGGCCGCTTTACGCAATGCGGGGTCTGTCTCTGTCTCAAGCACCTGTCTTAAGATTTGAGTATCACCGGCCAGGAAGTATGCTTCCAAAACAGCCGCTTTCGTTTCACTGTCTTTAAGCGTCGGATATATCTCCTTCAACTCATCCGTCGCGTCCATCAAGCCCAACGTACGAATGATGTCCCTTTGCAATTCCGGGCTTTCTTCCGTCTTGAGAAGACCACCCAGGATTTCCACCAACTCGCCCGATTCATCACCGATCATAAAGGCATGGATAACGGCCTGTTTTACCTCGGTGTTATCGGATTCCTTGTACAGGTCTGCCAACAGGTCGATCGAGGGCTCACTGGAAGAGATACCCAGCATGTGAATGGCATTTACCTGTAAATCCGGGTCCTTACTGTCACGTGCGATCTGGGCGATGGCCTCCTGCGCCCTGGGATCATCACTCATGCCCAGCATGAAGAGCGTATCGCTACGAGTACTTTCCGAATCAGTACTTTTCAGCATATCCAGCACCAGCGGTAAGGCACGCTCAGGGTCACGATCCATGAGTTGGGCCAATGCGAACATACGTAAATCCTCGTCCATACCGGATTCATCCACTACATCAGCCAGTACCGGCGCAGAGTCGTGTTCAATTTGCAGTACCTGCGCCTCTTTTACCCAGCGGCTATCAGGGTATTTGCGCGCCAGGGTACTGACCTGGCGTTCGGCTTCCTTTTTGCGCCCGGCTTTGTACAGTGCGTGAGCACGCCAGTACATGGAGGCATCTGCAGTTTCCTTGTCAGCCTTGATAGAGCGCTTGAAGTAATCGGCGGCGACCACCCAATCCTGGTCACGCAGCGCTTTCTGACCCTCGTCGTAGGGGGTCTGCGCCAGCGCCGTTGCTGCAACAAGCACAGCGGTCAGTGTAAAAATTCTTAAAAAGTTTCTGTCTCTCATAATGGTGTCCTTAAACCGATATTTCGGGTTTGTTAAGTTGTTTGTTCATGACGCGAACCCTGAACAGCAGGCCGTCTTTGACCTCCTGTTGCATGCGTTCACGGGTTGCCGGTGAGCCAGACTGGGCCTGGTAGGCCAGTTCGATCAGCAATGGTTCGAGATCGGCCAGGAATGCGGCGAGTTTATTGTTGCCCTGTTGAACCGCGGCTTGCCGGTACAGGCGGTTGGCAACCAGCATGTCGGTGGCGTATGCGGTTTCGTTTGCACTGGTTTCCGAAGTATTGACGAATTGGGTCAGTACCAGGTTGACCTGCTCCAGGTGGGTGGATACCGAGTGGGTCAGAAGCCGGCTTGAGTCAATCTCTGCCATGGCCAGCGCCGGGGTTGCTCCCAGCGGGGCGTTGGGGTCATTGATCACTTCCTGCCCACCATTGCGGCCCAGCGTAAATGCCAGTACTGCCACCAGGGCAATGGAGAGTGCGCCGGCCAGGCTGAATCGCGGTTGAACCAGGGAAGCAAACCATTCACCCAAACGGCCAGTGGCCTTTGTATCTTCAGTGACCAGTTGTGATGAAATCCGTTGCCAGACTTCAGCACCATAATCATCACCGCGCTGCGGTGGGACATAGGCATCAGCCAGCTTCAGCTCGGCACTTAAAGCGTCGTAACGGGCCGAAAGCTCTTCTGATTCAGCCACCATCGCGGGCAGGGCCGGGTCATCGTGTTCCCCGTAGTAAAGCAGGGTCAGGTCTTCGTCAGTGATAATTTTCATGCTGCCACCAGTGGTCTTAAAGCAATGCGCATTTTCTTGACTGCGCGAAAAATGTTCTGTTTACAGGCGCCCGTGGTTATCTCCATGATTCGGGCGACTTCCTGGATGGAATGGCCTTCGTAATGTTTGAGCAACAAGGCAGTACGTTCTGCTTCGCTCAGGTCCATCATGGCGGCCTGTGTTTGCCTGCTGATATCGATCTGGGTGCCGGTATCCGGTAGCTGTGCCGCCTGCTCAGTCGTTTCAAATTCGGGTTCTGCGGTCTCGAACTGTTTACGACGGACATGTTTACGAAGGTAGTCCATCGCCGTGTTAACCGTTATCCGGTGCATCCAGGATTTAAAACTGGCATCCATCCGGAATTCGCCAATCTTGCGCCAGGCCTTGATAAAGGCCTCCTGGACAATGTCTTCAGCGGCGTTTTCATCACCACTCAGTCGCCAGGCCAGTCGGAACATCGCGTGACTGTGTTCCAAAACCAGTTGACGAAATGCTGCACGATCGCCCTTGGCTGCCTTGCGGATAATTTTTTGTTCGATTTGGCTCATTTCAGAAGTATAGACGGGAGGGGTGCGGCTTAGGTTAGCCGGATGACACAAAATAGTTCAGATAACGTGGATTGAAGTGGGAGATTGAGGAACGAAAGATCAGCGTGTTGGTTTTCTACGCCGTAATCGACAGCCCGGTTTTCGTCGCTTTCAGCAAACAATGCACTGCATCCCAGTTCGGCTGGACCGTACAGTATTCATCATGCAAGGATCAATATGAATCAAGAGCAAAGGGAAAGCACTTGTACCAGGGAAAGCGGCCTTATATGTCCTCGCTTTTTTCCTCGCTGGTTCTTTTACTGCCGGGCTTCGTATTTCACCCAGTCAACTTCCATTTCCCAATTTTGCGTCATTACCCCGTCATTGATCTTGGCGAAATTGAGGATTGCAAACATCGGTTCAGACACCTCATCTGCAATGCCTTCGTTGCGGTATATCTCTGCACCATCAAGGAGAAAGACAATGTCATCTCCGGCCCACTCAACCGCATACTCATGGTACTCATCAAGCCTGGCTTCCGCCACCAGCATCAACGCCTGCCAGTCTCCTTTACCGCACTCCCCTTCATTCTTGATCGTCCGCGCTGCATAGTGATTGGGGCCCCCATCGCTATGGTGTTCAAAGATATCGATCTCGCCGGAGCCGGTCATTGGCCAGCACACCGTCTCATCGGACTCTTCAACCGGGGGCTCGTTGTTATAGGCACCGAGCAACCACCAGGCAGGGAACATGCCATTCTGGCCACTGTTTTTGACCCTTAGCCGCGCCGTCCAGCGTCCCTTGGCAAATTCCTTGCGATTCTTGGAAGAGATACGGCCGGCGACATACTGCGTGTCGTGATGTTTCCCGCCTGACTTGTTGAGGGCATCACAAGGCTGCTTTTCACCGAGGTCGATCACGCGCAGTTTGAGTGTGCCATTACTGACCTCACGCGTATTGTACTTACCGTCCGCTACGTAACACTGGTCCTCGTCATTTACCCACAGAATCTGGTCGCGCCAGTTGTCGGTATCAAACGTATCAAACTCATCGAGAAAAACAGTCTTCCAGCCCTCGGCATCCTCCTGCCCGGGAGCATCACTTGCCCAGGCTGATGCCAGTATTCCGGTGGCGATTATCGCGGCAATAAACTTCATAAAGTCTCCAGGTACATATACCTTGTTACAAAAAATTCAGCACATTGGCTGTAAGTTGTTCACGGACGATATGTCATCCGGTTGCACCTTTCTATTAATTCTGCGAGTTGTTCCCTTGTCAATTCACCCTCGGTGAAATAGAGGAACTTGATCAATGGCTGATCCAGCAGGTAGGCGTGTATGTCGGCTTCTTCAAGCGGTCTGTCATCGGCTGTGTTAGTGGCAATCCATTCGGGCATGAACTCAATTAACAGGGGCCTTGTCTTGTCGTCCTCCCATAGCACCCTGAAAAATGTGTACTCGTCAATCGCATAGTTCAACTCCTGCGTCGCACTCAATTGGATAGTCTCGCTCAGTCGAATATCCGCGGAGGAGGCCCCGATCCCAACTTTAAACTCACCACTCTCGGCAATCCATTGGGACCGCCTGGGGTCGTAAAATGAAAAATCCCTGGCCACCAGGGCGAAACTAACGTCCTTGCTTTCGCCAGGAGTCAGCGACACCTTGGTAAAGGCTTTCAGTTCTTTGACCGGACGTTGCAGGCTGCTTTGGGAATCCGCGACGTAAAGCTGGACAACTTCCTTTCCGGCCATTTTGCCCGTGTTCGTGATGGTCGCCGTAACCGTCAGGGTGTCGTTATCGGTGAAGCGTTGGTCCGAAACCTTCATGTCACCGTAGTCGAAGGAGGTGTAAGACAGGCCGTGCCCGAAAGGAAACAGTGGTTCAATTTGAAGGGTGTCGTAGTAACGATAACCGACGAAGATTCGCTCCCCGTATATCGATTCGCCGGACTCGCCGGGAAAGTTCAGGTAAGCCGGGGTGTCCTGCAACCTCTTCGGAAAGGATTCCGCCAACTTGCCCGACGGGTTCACGGTGCCGAATATGACGTCAGCCACTGCTCCCGCGCCGGCTTGACCACCCAGCCAGGATTCCACCACAGAAGGCACATTCGCCACCCACGGCATGGCGACCGCGCTGCCGTTGGTCAACACCACCACGAGGTTTTTTTGCACCGAAGCAATTTCTGATATCAGGCGGTTGTGTGACGGCGGCAAGTCGATGTGTGTCCGGTCGATACCTTCCGACTCATACTGCTGCGGCAGTCCTACGAGTATGATGGCGACATCCGCTGCCTCTGCTGTCTTGCTGGCCTCGGCAATCAGCGAAAAATCTTTATCGTCTTCAAGCTTGTATCCCTGCGAATAGTGTAGGTCTACCCCCTCTGTATACTCAGTCTTCATGATATCCAGGAACGCGTCCACGCGAGGCGGCTTCACTTCCGAACTGCCGTTTCCCTGGTACCTGGGCTTGACCGCAAACTCGCCGATGATGGCAATATCCTTGTAATTCTCACGGGACAAGGGCAGCAAGCCGGCATCGTTTTTCAACAGCACGATGGCCTCCGATGCCACTTTTCTTGCGAAGGCATGATGCTCTTCCAGTTTCTGGTCGGTGTCCACCCCGGCCAGTGCATTGGCTTTCAGGACTATTAACAGGATTTCCTTTACGAGTTCGTCCAGGCGGCTCTCATCGAGGTCACCATTTTTCACTGCGGTGATGACCTCCTGGCTAGTAACGTGTCCCGGCTTACCGGGCATTTCAAGGTGCATCCCGGCCCTTATCCCCTCGACACGATCAATCACGGCATCCCAATCCGAGATGACAATGCCCTCGAATCCCCACTCATGCTTGAGTTTTTGAGAGAGTAAAGCAAAGGACTGTGATCCGTAGGTTCCCTGAACCCGGTTGTAGCAGGCCATGACTGTCCATGGCTGGGACTCTTTAACGGCAATTTCGAAAGGTGTGAGGTAAATCTCATTCAACGTACGGTCGTCCACGTTGGAATTCATGTACATCCGTTCGGTTTCCTGGTTATTTGCCACAAAGTGCTTGAGCGAGGTGCCCACACCCTGGCTTTGAACTCCTTTGATGTAGGCAGACGCCAATTTTCCGGACAATACCGGGTCTTCTGAAAAGTACTCGAAGTTTCGCCCACCCAGGGGCGATCGTTTAATATTTGCGCCGGGGCCCAGGAGAACATTTACGCCCAGGGCCCGGGCTTCTTCACCCAAAGCCCGGCCGGTTTGACGTAGCAGATCCACATCCCAGCTTGCCGACAGGGCGGAGGCGGTTGGAAAACAGGTTGCCGGCGCCTGGTCACCATAGCCCCAGGTATCGGTTGACGGGGCTCTTCTAAGCCCATGCGGGCCATCTGCCACCCAAATATATGGAATCGACAGGCGATCTATTGGCTGCGTACTCCAGGCATCGCGACCGGAGGTCAACGAGACCTTTTCCTCCAGGGTTAACTGGGAGAGTAAGCGCTGCGCTTGCGCCTCGAGCTTTCCCTTATCCATGCCTGCCTGTGCTTGTATGTTGAGGGTCGTCAATAACAATCCGGTCATCAAGTAAACTGCCTTCATATTTGTGGTCTCGAAGTAACTGGTTGAGTTGAAAAACGGAGATTCGATCACTGATGAAAACAACAGCGGCAGAAGAGTATACACTTACTTCTCAGGAAACCTGGCGAGTACCATCCGCTGCACACAACGCCTTATTGGAATAAGGGCTCTGACCCCTTTTTGCTAATGGGTACCAGCCAATAAACCAGCAACACTCAGGTCTTCGTCGACATCCGGCCAATGGATTCCTTCGCCGTCACCCATTAATTGCCAGTTTTTACGCTGATTACTGTTTGCCTCTAAAAGCCTGGGGAACCAGGTGAGGGGAGCAGAAATCGTACGGCCATCAAGCAACTCGACTGATATTGAATCATCGGTAAAATTCACTTCGCGCGCCTGCGCATGTAATTCAACGGCCAAAATGCTCATTCCACGCCTCCAGTAAACACGCTTTGTTTTCGATCACCAACACTCGAATTTTCCTGATATCTTTTGATGGAAACCTTGTTGCCCCTGCAAGCGACACCGGTTCCAACCAGCACTTTGCCAACATGCTGTCTCGCTGAACATGGATATGTGTGGGTTCTCCATATTCATTACTATAAAAGAAGAAACGAAAAGGGCCAATTCTCAATATTGTAGGCATAGCCCAAGCTTACTTAGACTAATCTTAGCATTTGAGTGGTGATTAGCCTGTATTAGTGGAGGAACTTGTGGGCTCTTTGAGAGAAATGGAACAATTCTATTTGTGAATACTATCTGGGCAGGGCTTGGGAAGAGTGGGACAAGTTAAAAGTAGTCGATTTTCTATGTCGCGAAGTCCTTTTGATTTTCTTGCACATGATGTACTTCACGTTCGACTTTCAGCTTAAGCCCAAGCGCCTGGATCACTTTCGTAAAACTCGACAGTTTCGGGTTACCGGTTTTGGAGAGCATTTTGTACATGCTTTCGCGACCGAGATTGGATCGAGTCGCCAGGCCGGAAATTCCATCCTCCTGGGCTTCCGCTATATTTCTCAATGCCATAAGTATCACGGCAGGCTCACCATCATCCAGCGCAGCACACAGGTACTCCGCGGCCACTTCCTGATCGCGAAGGTGAAGCGAATGAGTTCGCCTGACGCGATGTACCTCGTTTCGTTCTTTGCCCATGATCCTTCCAGTACTTTTTTGCTAACTTGATATCTTTTGGCTGTGTTGATTTGTTTCCACCCAGTAACAACAAATAGCGGCATTTACCTTGATTGGCGTAATAAATACGATAGCCCGGGCCGAAATGAACCCTAAGCTCACTCAGGCCACTTCCAATGGGTTGTGAATCCCCAAATAACCCCAGTTCCATTATATCCACTTGCATGATAATCCTGGCTTTGGCTCTGGGGTCTTTGATGCCATTCAGCCATTGAGCGTAGATGCTATTGCCAAACTCATCCAGATACTCATTGACCCTGTTTATCATTCAACCTGGTCTGCTAATGTGTATCTTACAGGATACAATACGGTTGTGCCAATACACTTATTCTGTTTGATGTTTATGAAGGCATGTTTCATTCATCAATTTTGAGGTCATCAGGAAGCCGGTCGCGATAGCGAATGGCAGTCAATCGTATAATCAAAGGCTGAAATTTTCGTAGGAAAAGAAGGACACGGAAAAGCTTTTGGGCTTGACTTTCCAGATTCTCTACGCGGCAATCTCCAGGTCAACTTTCATCGCTTTCAACAGACGATGCACCGTATCCCATTTCGGTTGGACCTTGCCGCTAAATGTTTTGTAGAGACTCTCACGATTGAGACCTGTCTTTTTAGCTAATTGAGCGACCCCTTTATGCCTGGCAACATGGCCCAAAGCCACGATAAAAACCGCGGGATCGTCATCCTGGTATGCGGCTGTCAGGTAATCAGCAATTTCAGCGTTACCCTTCAAATAGTCCACCGGATTAAATGACGTCGTTCCAATACCCATAAATCAGTCTTCCAATTCACCCAATATGCTTAAAACTCTCCTGATGTCCTGCTGCTGTTGCTTTTTTCTGCTTTTCGTTCCGCCACAAAGCAACGTAATAAGCCTTTCATTTCGAGTCGCAATATAGATGCGATGACCCTTGCCCACGAAAATCCGTATTTCACTGACACCTCCGCCGACGGACTTAATATCTCCCAGGTGAGCCCATGTTTGATCTTTAAACTATGAGATAAATCGGAGCTTTTAATTGCTCAAAACCAACTTAAAACCCCTGGGCTGGCAAGCCTATCGCGGCGGCATTTCCTCATGCTCCGGCAACTGACTCACATGCGTTTACCGGGCCGGTCTTGAGCCACAAAATATGTTTTGCGTTGGCCAGGTGCACTCACTCCATTAACGACCGGACCTGTTCACCATCACCGGTTAACTGCCAGTGAATCAAAGACACAGGTATGACACCCTGCTGATCTACCTTGCCGAAGAAGTCGGACAAAACAATTTCCTCTTCCGACAATCGGCCCATTTCGGCCAGCAGCCTTTCGATCAGGTATTTACCCGTGACATAACTGCTGCCGTATCCGGGCTGACGCATATAGAGCAGTTGTTCAAAACCCAGCAGATCGAGGTCATCCCGCATCCAGCCACGTGGCGTGCGGGCAACGTGAAAGTCCCGGGCTTCCTTCATCGTAAATATATTGGCGTGCGCATATAAGGAGCCGAGGCCACGTGCAGCGCGTTGCGCCAGCATGATCCAGACGACTTCACGTGCACGTGGATTGTCGTCATACAGACCTGCGTGCATCATCATTTCTTCAAAACCCGTGGACATGCCTTCCGAACGGCTATCCCATATGTTGTATAGCAGGGCTTCACGGCGAATGGGACTGGGGTGTGGCTGAGCCTCCATCAAAGCCAGGTCAAACCAGTGGTACCAGTGGGTCCACAGTGCCAGTAATTCGTGGTGGGAAACGGTGTAGAAGAAGTTACGTGACTCCGCCGGTACAAACTCACCCATATGAGCACGTAAGACCGGCTCGATGTAGTCATATTCCGGCAGTATGTCTTCGTCGCGCAGAAATTCTGAAAACCTGGTAACCGACTGTTCAGCACGTTGCCGGTACTCTTCGGGGTTAGCAATCGGCACCAGTGGTGGAAGGTTCCGGTTGTGAAACTCTTCAAGCACCAACATGGAAACGGCTCGGTCCAGTTCACGCTGAAGTAAGGCGACCTCTTCCTCCCAGCTCAGTGGCACCAGGTGCACATTGCGTAACTGCCAGGTGTAGTTTTCCTTTCCGATTCCGGATGGCCCGGTCTTCGAAGGTGACTGTTTTTCCAGCCACTCTATAAAACCAGTGGTAGCGACCCTTGCACTCTCAAGAGCAGCCTTGAAGTCTGCACCGGTCGTATCGGTTTTAGCTGCCAGTTCAACGAGCGCCACCTCCTGGTCCCGGAGGTTCTGGATACCGCCAATCCACAGCTCGCGTGCATTGCCGGTCAGGTTGACTTGTGCCTGTTTCAATAACGGCGGTATGGTTTGCAGCTCCGCCGTGAGCTTTTGCTCGGACTGCGGGTTGAGAGGAAATTCATAAGTCCACAGTTCCACCGCTGCATGATGGGTTGGACCCTCATGGGCCGGTGTATCACTTTGATAGGTCCAAACAGAGGTATAGAAGGCCGGATCACGAACCCAGGATTTAAGAACGCGGATATTAAAATCCATGCCATTCATCTCGGCCCGTACCAGGTGCCAGTCCACCTGCTGAGCCATCGGCCAGTTTTCGATATCAAATGACATCAAACGGGCCTGGTAGGTTTTTAGTTCCCGGTGACGCCGGGCATTTGTTTCCGCCGTGTAGTCAGGTGCACCATCGAGCAAAGGCGGGCTTTCAAATTCGCGCCAGTCTTCGAACAGCACCAGTAAATCCATGTAGGAACCGGCGCTGGCAGCCTGTTGAGCGAAACCCGCCAGGGGGATAACCGCAACACTCAGCATCAGCATGAAGGACAACATGCCCGTAAAAAACCGTTGGGAATGTTGCCGGTGCCTGGTATTGATACCGCTTTGAGAACTGGTAGCGATTGGTATCATTTCGGCGGAAGCGTCATTACAAAAACGAGACTTAACTGTACCCACGACATTAACTCCTCTTTGGCTCGACTCAGGACTTTCTCGGTGGCATTTCTTCATGCTCCGGCAGTGAACTCACATGTGTATACCAGGCTGATCCTGATCCACAAAATATATTCTGTGTCGGCTTGATACCCGGGTCTTCATCCAGCGTACCGGCCGGGATAATGACCGCTTTTCCGCTTTTCGATAGCCACGGCAATGAAGAACCGCAATTTTTGCAGAAACAGGTAGCAAAGTACTTGGTATCAACCGGATCATACCTGCCAACCAATTCTTCACCACTTAACCAGTTGAAATGATCAGGCGACACAAACAGGTTTGACGCGTGCGCGCTGCCGGTGAATTTTCTGCAACGGGAGCAATGACAGTATTGGAATATGCCCATATTCCCGGTGATCTGGTAGCTCACTTTATCGCAAAGACAGCTGCCGTTAACTTTTTGCCCAGACACAATAGAACCTCCTGCTTTCAGCGTTTTTCTGTAAGTCTGAATCTCGTCTGATTATCGTTTTTGTACAATCACCAGCGCGATACCGCCCAGTATAGCAACAGATGCCAGGACCAATCGCAGCGTAATGGGTTCGCCCAGCAAAACAACGCCACCCAGTGCCGCAATGACCGGAACACTGAGCTGCACAGTGGCGGCGCTGGTGTTTCTTAACGCAGGCAAAACGGTATACCAGATGGCGTAGCCCAGACCCGATGCAAGTGCACCGGAAGCAACGGCGTAGTAAAAACCTGCGGCATCCACTGATGCAAACTTGAGCATGAGTAAACTCAAAACAATCGTGATTGGAACCGCGCGCATGAAATTACCCGCGGTCACTCTGGTTGGGTCGCCCGCGCCTTTGCCGCGCAGCGAATAGATACCCCATGCGATACCGGCGCCTATCATCAAGGCAGCACCCAATAGTGGCGGGGCAGAAAGACCCGGCAGCAATAAACCCACCAGACCACCCAAAGCGAGTAGCACTCCAAACGTTTGTAAAACCCGGAGACGCTCTCCCACCCACAAGCCGTGACCGATCATCGTGGCCTGCACTGCACCAAATAACAGTAAGGCGCCACTGGCCGCGGACAGGCTGATGTAGGCAAATGAAAACCCGGCCGCGTAGGCAAACAATGCGAATGCAGAAGGCCAGTTACCCTTACCCGCCGGAGCGGTCTGCTTTATACGCACCAACAACCACAACACCAGTGCGCCGGCTATCAGGCGAATGGCGGTGAAGCTGGCTGGATCAATAGCGGTGTGTTTCAAAGCCATTCGGCAAAGAAGGGAGTTACCCGCGAATGCAATCATTGCCAGGGACGTCAAACCGATGATACGAGCATAAGTCATGGAGTCTCCCTTCATATTAAGCCAGTATACTTGTCCGTTTAAACGATTACTGCGTATTGTATATTTGGCAAACGGTGCCCGGAAAATCTGGGTGCACTTCAAAACACCGTGGTGCTCTGTCATGATGCACCCCAATGGAGATTTAGCATAACCACGCTCAATGAGAAACCTCTCCTGTCGTGGATTGCTTTAGTCAGCTTACAGAGTATTTAAGGAATTCAACCAATGATAGAAATTACAGGGCAATCCTATATTGCAGGTAACTGGATAACCCCGGCAGGCGATACTTTTGAATCGTTCAATCCTTATAATAAAGAATCCATGTACAGCTTTGCATCATGTGGACCCAACGAAATTGAACAGGCTACCCGGGCAGCGGAAAGTGCATTTCAGACATATCGCAATCTGGATGGTAAGACCATTGGTTCTTTCCTCAGTACCATTGCCGATGAAATAGAGGCACTCGGTGATCAGCTGCTGGAGGTTTGCGATTCTGAAACTGCACTGGGCAGGGTCCGCCTTACCGGTGAGCGCGGTCGCACCTGTGGTCAGCTTCGGTCCTTTGCCGAATTAGCAATCAAAGGTGAGTGGGTGCAGGCCAGCATTGATACGGCTATTCCCGATCGCGCGCCGGTACCAAAACCGGATCTGCGGCGCATGATGAGAGCCATCGGACCAGTTGCAGTATTTGGCGCGTCCAATTTTCCTTTTGCCTTTAGTACGTTGGGTGGTGATACGGCCTCTGCCCTGGCTGCCGGTAACCCCGTCATTGTCAAAGGCCACCCCTCACACCCTGCGACATCAGAGCTATTTGCCCAAGCTGTCGCGAAGGCGATAGATAAATGTGATGTACCCGCAGGCGTGTTCTCATTGTTACAGGGTATGGGTAATGAACTGGGCGCAGGCCTGGTGAAACATCCGGTCATACAAGCCGTCGGGTTTACTGGTTCAGAAGGTGGCGGCCGGGCATTGATGGATATTGCAGCAGCGCGCCCCCAACCGATTCCGGTATTCGCGGAAATGGGTAGCATCAACCCCATGTTTGTTGGCCCTGATACCTTACAAGCGCAGGCTGAAAGCATCGCCACGGGTCTGAGCGGTTCGGTGTGTATGGGTACCGGTCAGTTCTGCACCTCACCGGGAATCGTGGTGTCGGTCGCAAGCGTAGTTTTTGAAACCACGCTAAAAACCAAATTATCCGAAGCACCCCGTGGCTACTTGCTCAATCCACAGATTGCCGCCTCATTACAGGCGGGTCTCGAGAACCTGAACAATCACCCGCAACTTGAATGGTTAAACAGGGCCGACTTTGAAGCTGGTAGCATGACACCGCCGAACGCCGTTTTTAAGATCAGCAGCACGTATTTTCTCGCGGACAAAATGCTGTCGCTGGAAGTATTCGGCCCGGTAACCTTGTATGTCGTTTGTGAAAACGAAGCACAGATAATGGAAGTCGCTGAAAGCCTGAACGGCAATCTGACCGCCAGTGTTCATGCCGATGAAGACATGGAACTGGCAGAAAAACTCTTCAACGTATTGGAGCAGAAAGTCGGTCGTGTCATTTATAACGGTTACCCGACAGGCGTTGAGGTATGTCCGTCACAACAGCATGGCGGTCCCTACCCGGCATCGTCCGTTTCTACCTCTACCAGTGTTGGTGTTGGCGCCATTGTTCGCTTTGCACGGTTTGTCGCCTACCAGGGAACACCTGATGCATTGTTGCCGGAAGCGTTGAAAAATGAAAACCCGTTGGGCATTTATCGTCTGGTAAATGGCGAATTAACCACGGGAGGCATCTGAGAAGACCCGCAAAATTGGCATGAGCGAACCATATGAGTAAAACGATTCAGAACCCGATCATTCGCGGATTCAACCCCGATCCCTCAATACTGCGTGTTGAAGATGACTATTATGTTGTGACATCCACATTCGAGTGGTTTCCCGGCTGTCAAATCCATCATTCCCGCGACTTACGCCATTGGCAACTGGTCGGTCGCCCGCTAAACCGGGTCTCACAACTTGATATGTTAGGCGTCCCGGACTCCTGTGGCGTTTGGGCTCCTTGTATAAGCTACAAACCACATAACAAAACGTTCTACCTATTGTATGCAAATGTGCGTTCGTTTGACGGCCCCTTCAAAGACACACCCAATTATGTTGTTTCAAGTAATGACATACCTGGTGACTGGTCCGAGCCTGCGTATGTAAACTCCAGCGGTTTTGATGCTTCTTTTTTTCATGATGACGATGGAAAAACCTGGCTGGTGAATATGATCGTGGATCACCGTAAGAACAAGCTCTTTGGCGGTATTGTTTTGCAGGAATACGATTGCGAACAAAATAAAGCCGTCGGTGAGATTCACAATATTTTCCCGGGCACGGAACATGGCCGTACGGAAGGCCCGCATATTTATAAGCGCAACGGCTGGTACTACTTATTGGTAGCAGAGGGCGGCACCGGTTACGAACATTGCATAACACTTGCACGCTCCCGGGATATCACCGGCCCTTACGAAGTACACCCCGAAAATCCCATCATTACGGCAAAAAACACCCCCGAAAACTTTTTGCAACGAACCGGTCATGGTGATCTTGTTGAAACCAAAGATGGTGATTGGTTCGCCGTTTTTCTGACCGGTCGCCCGCTAACCCAACGCGGACGCTGTATCACGGGGCGGGAAACCAGTATTGAAAAAGTAGAATGGCGTGATGACTGGTTGTACTTATCCTGTGGCGGCAACGTGCCACGTGAAATTGTCGAAGCGCCTGACTGGCCGGACCATAGTTTTGCACCCGAACCCGCGCGTCTGGATTTTGACAATGCAGACATCAATATAAATTTTCAGGCGTTACGTGTTCCCATGACGGGCAACTGGGTTAACCAGACAGACAGACCGGGTTATTTGCGTTTGTACGGCCGTGAATCTCTTGGCTCCTGTTTTCAACAGAGCCTGGTGGCTCGCCGGGTGCAGGCACATCACACCGTGACGACAACATGCCTGGAGTTTGAGCCGGTCAGTTTTCAGCAAATGGCGGGGCTTGTGTGTTACTACAATACCAACCACTACCATTATCTGAATGTCTACGGTAACGATGACGGCACGGGTAAATTCCTCGGTATCATCAGTTGCGACAAACTGGATGCGACTGAGCCGGCAGGCGAATCCGTCGATATTACCGGTGCCGAAAGGATATTCCTAAAAGCGGACTTCAATGGTGCCAGCCTGCAGTTTTTTTACGCGCTTAATAACGAGCCCGGTGATTCCGAATGGCAAAAAATTGGGCCGGTGCTTGATAGCAGCATTTTGTCAGACGAATATGTTGAAGGTTTTCCCGGTCCCTTCCGGCCGTGCTTCACCGGGGCATTTGTGGGTTTGTGTTGTCAGGATCTTTCCGGTCGCGGGTTGCACGCGGATTTCGATTGGTTCGAGTACCGGGAAGCGTAATCTTTGGGCAATCGACCCAGGAATTACTTTTAAGAGCACATTCTAAATGGTGGTGGGGAACCGGGGCGGGTACCCGGTTCCAGGACTCGCTTAAACACGTCCTGTCTCATACCGTCCTGGTACCGGGTACCCGCCCCGTCTTTGGTCGAACAGTGACAATCCTTCGGGAAGCGGGTGACGTGATCTTCCAAAAATCCAAAGGGTTTGAATACCCCGCCGTGGTTATGTACCTCTCACAAATCTTCACACTATTTATTTTCAATTTGAGTGTTTACATCAAATGTGTATAATGTAAACGTTTACATAAATCATCAGGCGCGCTTAATAACCATGAAAACCGTTGTTGGTATTGATCTCGGAACTCAATCTTTGAAAGTCGTTTTCTATGACTACTCAGCGCGTGAAATTATTGCATCTGAAAGTGCAGCGCTTGATCTGTATCAGAACGACAGCGGCACCGCAGAGCAGCATGCCCACTGGTGGCTGAACGCTTTAACCGAGGTGATGAGCAAAATTGATGCCGGAATTCGTCATTCGGCTGTGGCTGTAGGTGTCTCAGGGCAGCAACATGGTTTTGTGCCGCTGGGAAAAACCGGTGAGGTGCTGGCACCTGTAAAACTTTGGTGTGACACATCCACCGTCGCCGAATGCGATGAAATCATGACTGCCTACGGTGGCGCACAAAAATGCCTCGACGAGGTAGGTAATCTGATCGCACCCGGTTTTACAGCATCCAAGATCCGCTGGTTCGCCAAAGAGGGCGGAGCCCTGTATGACCAGCTCGACTGCATATTGCTTCCTCATGATTACCTGAACTATATCCTGACGGGTGAGCGTTGCATGGAGGCGGGTGATGCCTCGGGTACGGGCCTGCTCAACATCAGGGATCGAAGCTGGTCAACGGACATGTTGAGTGCTGTTGACCCGGATCGGGACCTGTCTGGAGACCTGCCGCCGCTTCGCACTGAAGCCGGCATCATTGGCCATATCACTGCTGATGCTGCAAGCAAGACAGGACTGCCAGAGGGCATTCCCGTATCCACCGGCGGTGGTGACAACATGATGGGTGCGATCGGAACCGGAAACGTTAGCCCGGGCAAGATCACCATGAGCCTGGGAACGTCCGGCACGGTTTATGCTTATTCCGATCAGCCGGTAATCGACCCGAGAGGGGAAATCGCGGCATTCTGTTCCTCTACCGGTGGTTGGTTGCCCTTGCTGTGCACGATGAATTGCACGGTAGCGACCGAATTGATGAGGGGATTGCAGAACGCAGATATCGAAGAGTTCGAAAACCAGGTTTCACGAGCCCCAAGAGGTGCAGACGGTGTTATCACTCTGCCCTTCTTCAATGGTGAACGAACACCCAACCTGCCCCGTGCAAAGGGTTGTATCGTCGGATTGGATTCTCAGAATACCCGCCCGGAAAACCTGCTCAGATCGGCGATGGAGGGTGCAACTTTTGCCCTTCGTTATGGTGTGGACAGGTTGCGTAATCTGGGTATCGAAGCCTCCGAAATCTGTCTGACCGGCGGTGGTGCCGGCAGCATGACCTGGAGACAGGTCGTATCGGATGTCTGTAACGCACCCGTAACCATATTGGAGCAGGATGAAGGTGCTTCTCTTGGCGCGGCCTTACAGGCATTGAGCATGCTTGAGGGTGCTGACGAAAGTGATCTGCAACAGTTGGTGGATGGGTACCTGAACCATAACGAGGCCCTGTGCTGCGAGCCCAAAAAATCCGCCGTGAGCTTTTATAACGAAGCGTATGGCAATTACCAGGAAGCCGTACGTGCGATTACACCACTCTACACATGAGCGCCTGGTTTGATTGGCTCGTTTTTGAATAAGCGTTAACAAACACATCTGAAATTATTGAGGTTACAGAACATGAGCAGAACACTATTTGTTGGACAGCAGGAATACTTTCCAGGCGTTGGCCAAATTCAATATGAAGGTTCCGGTTCGGACAACCCCCTGAGCTTTAAAGCCTACGATGCCAATAAGGTGGTCGGAGGCAAAACCATGGAAGAACACCTGCGTTTTGCCATATGTTACTGGCATACATTTTGTGCTGATGGTGCAGACCCCTTTGGCCCCGGCACACGTGCCCACCCCTGGCACACAAGTGATGACAAAATGGTTAACGCCCGGAACAAACTGGATGCGGCCTTTGAGTTTTTCACCAAGATGAATGTGCCGTTCTACTGCTTTCATGACCGCGATATGGCGCCTGAGGGTGACACCGTTGCCGAATCTGAAAGCAATCTTGCAACACTGGTTGCCCTGGCAAAAGAACGCCAGGAAGCCACCGGTATGAAGTTGCTGTGGGGCACCGCGAACCTGTTCTCCCATCCGCGTTTCATGAATGGTGGCGCCACTAATCCGAATTTTGATGTGGTCGCCTATGCCGGCGCACAGGTTAAGGCGGCTCTTGATGCCACTGTTGCGCTTGGTGGGCAAAATTACGTTTTCTGGGGAGGCCGTGAAGGTTACTCCTGTCTGCTGAACACCAATACCGCCAAAGAACTGGATCACCTTGGGCGGTTCCTGACCATGGCGCGTGATTATGGCCGTTCCATCGGTTTTAAAGGTACCTTCCTGATAGAACCCAAGCCGATGGAACCGATGTACCACCAATACGATGTCGATTCACAGACGGTCATTGGTTTCATGCGTCAGCACGGTCTCGATAAAGACTTCAAACTCAATATCGAAGCCAATCATGCAACCCTGGCCGGCCATAGTTCAGCCCACGACCTGCAAATGGCGTTTGATGCCGATATGCTCGGCTCGGTCGATGCCAATCGTGGTAATCCACAAAATGGTTGGGATACCGACCAGTTCCCGATGGACATGTACGACTGTGTTCAGAATATGATGATCGTTCTTGCTGCAGGCGGCCTGGGAAATGGCGGCTTCAACTTCGATGCAAAAATCAGGCGTGAGTCTACCAATCTTGAAGACCTGTTTATCGCTCATATCGGTGGAATGGATGCCTATGCAAGGGCATTGGTGATTGCAGACCGTATCAATAGCGAGGGTAAACTCGAAGCATTTAGAGCCAGTCGTTACGCCAGCTTCAAGCAAGCCGACGGCCAACGCTTCGAAGCAGGTGAGTTGGGCCTTTCAGAACTTCGCGATATGGCAGCGGGAAGTTCTGAGCCAGTGCTCGAAAGCGGCAAACAGGAATGGGTAGAGAGCATACTCAACGACTATATGTTCTCCCGGTGCTCCTCAAAGCGCGCATAATCGTTAACGCCGAACATAAGCACCGGTATTAAACTTACCGGTGCAATAAACCCGCAGCCTGGGTAATGTGCAGGAGAAATTCCTGCAGCGTATGCGTGAGCTCGTTTTACCGGCCATGCGCTTACTCATGTTAATCAGTGTGGTTACCACCATCGCCCAGCAGGTCAGTGTCATCAATGCCATCTACTTTTGTGCCCCCACTATTTTCTAGCAAACCGGTGGGGGCAACAATACGGCATTTGTACATGAAACGTGTCAGATAACTGATTTACCCCCCCCCTTTTTAACACTAAACGAAGAAAGCGCTTACATTTTTTATATGTAAGCGCTTCCATTTTCCGGCTCTTGCAGTTATATTAAGGACAATTGTTAAAAATACGTTCGCTTTTTATTAGAGAATTTTATTCCAGGCACAACTGCACGAGGACACAAACCATTGAATAATCAAACGCCGAAACTTAACCCATTAACCAGCAGCATCGCCATGGCGCTGAGTGCTATCTCCGTCCAGCCCGTGCTGGCACAGGACGCCGACGACGGCATCATTGAAGAAGTCATCGTGACTGGTGTTCGTAAGAGCTTGATGGATTCCGCTTTAATCAAACGGGATTCAGATGGCGTGGTAGATGCCATCTCTGCTGAGGATATCGGTAAATTTCCCGATACCAACCTGGCCGAATCACTGCAGCGCATC